>Ga0210059_1003813_pt1 | contig 24248 bp, 22 predicted proteins | sample Ectturendosymbi2_FD_188042 | JGI IMG/M metagenome (GOLD analysis project Ga0210059, IMG submission 188042) | Ecteinascidia turbinata endosymbiont from Florida, USA - Sample 2 (SPAdes) (version 2) | ecosystem: Host-associated > Tunicates > Ascidians > Unclassified | place: Key West, Florida...
CTCAGATAGCAATGGGCCTCACCAGACTCGAGGTTTCTTACATTACATATTTAAAATGCTTGAGAAATTGGAATAAATATCTTTTTATGTGTCTTCCCAGAGCAACAGAATGACACGGCATAACCTTTCTCATTATAACTTGCTACTTGGAGCAGCTACACCACAAGCTTAGCAATGTTGGAAAGGTTATACACAGAAAATATTATGATATTAATTTTGCGCGTGTGCTACGTCACTGTAACGTGTTGCAGGTGTAACTGAATGGTGTCGTAAGTGCCCGTACCCAAAAGTATAAAATGCCAAAGTGCACAGTTCTTTTTTACAATCAAAAGAACATCCGAAACGGCATCTTGTGATGTCTTTATTGATTCTCTAGCTAGCGCAATCGGTCGGCTAGCTATGATCACAAACGTGATCCCGAGCCAACATAGTTTTGGTAACAAATCGAAGGATACTGAATTTTTCGGAAAGAAAAGGATATTAGACTTTTTTCAACCAACCATGTAAGCGCGTAAATAAAATGTCGAGGTCTCTTAGGACTCACGGTTTTCTGATATGTTACTCCGACAGGCTTTGTTTTGACTCAAAGTCAGCTGACGTATTAGTTTGTTACATGGCTACCTGACGTCTTTCTAGATCAGCGTTTCTTCATTGACTGAAAGCGCTTTGTTTTTTCAAAAAATTGCAAAGCTGTATTATGATCTTTCTACAGTCAGTTACACTTCAACGAATTCTTTTCATGACAATGCCGAATATGTATCTGTAAAACTGCACACCACAGCTTAGTTGCAGAAAACGTCGAGTAGAAAAAGCAGTATATGCTAAATTTTCATTTAGGTTTAAATTTTCAGTTAAGCTGAGTGTACTGAAACCAATTTTGAGTTAAGCTGAGTGTATTGGTGCAAACAATACATACTGTATTTTAACAAATGTTCACGTCAAAAACACATAAGAACACTTGAAGACCATAGCTTGTCCAGTCGAGCACTTGCTGACAGTAAAATAGCTTTTTTAGAAAGCTTTGAAATTGATGGCTGAATTGTAATTTAATTTGGAGTTGTGATGAAGTGGTATAATGAAAATTGTATAAGGGTTTTGAAATCTGTTGGATGATGAGCACAGTTGCGCAGTAAGTCCGGGGTGTCAGATCAACACCTTGTGTTGCTTCAGATCCATCGGAACTGAGTGTGGTGGAAAAAACGTGAACCCACAAATAAAATTAAATTTTCCATGTTTGCCATAACCTTTACACATCCAAGCACACTTTTTGTGCTGTAGACATGGTAAAAAATCGACTTCTTGCACTGCAGTCCCGATGCCTGAATTCATGTGAAGGCAAAACGGGTCTAGTGTGAATGGCATCTTCCATTGTTGCAGTAAACTAATGCTTAAAATAGTAAACTACCAACTTTAACAAACGGAATCCGAACAACTCAGAAACAACAAAAACTGGGAAAACCGAACAACACGCCAACCAACCGAATAGCACGCTGACAAACCGCCAATGAAATGCTCGGTAAGGAACTCAAGACGCGCCGCAACTAATCACATGGCGGCACGTCCGCGGCAGACGCAATGCGCGGAGTGATAGTTATTCTATATAGCAATCGTAGTGAGAAAATTACCCCCAAATGCATTCCAAAATGGGCAATCTACACAAATTCTATACAAAAATATACGTTTCGCTATTTAAACAAATTTTTGTGGTGAAAGTGAACGGAAGTGACTGCAGAGAAATAAAAAATAGATCGGTTGAATCTTGCGCATGTCATGTGGTCTCGTCAAAGAACTGCTTACTTTGAATAGTAATGTACAAGTGTGTTTTCCTAAGCAAAGATGTTTCTTGCCGAAGAATTTACTCGTTTTCTTGAATCTTTTACTATTTTAGCAATTTGAAGAGCTGAAATGGTCAGCTCTGGACTCTACCAGACAAAATCCTATTTGACTTGGTTGCCTTGCCACATAAACGTATTTCTAACCTATTTTTTCACCACGAAAACATCGTCAAGTATATATTGCCGTGAAGACGTGACAACTCATCAGCAAAACGGTTCGAGCCCCTAAGGTACAAACAGTCAGAAATTCTGAAAACTTACACTACAAAGTCGAAGAATGTCCCATCGTAATTAGTGATCTAGGCGACTACAAATTTGGAACAGCGGTAAAATAATAAGTTAGCAGCAACAAGAGATTACTTTCTTCATATCAGCAGAGAGCTTGACATTTTCTTCCACCACTTCAATATTGGTTTGGTGGTCCTGCAAACTCATGAAAAGTTTTTGGATTTCGCCTCTTCTTAGCTCATGAAGTTGAACGCGAAGCCAAATATTTTCAGCTTTGTGACGCTTGGAATCCTTTTCTGCTTTATGCAGGGCTGTTTTGTTTTCTTCTAATTGAGCCACAAGGTAAGCAGATCTTTCTCTTTGGAAAAGAAAAACAAATAAGCCCTTTGACATATCAAAATCATTAAGCAAAAAGTATTCTGTTTAGTGAAGCGACATCGAGTTAGAAAAGAAGGAACACATTGCAGTGGTTGAACTAATTGCAAGACGTTTCACGAGGTCTTTTTTGAAAGGGAAACATCCAATACTTACGCAGTAGTTTCCGGCAAAACTCGTTTTACTCGGAGAAAGTTTCGCTCCGCACCGTTTTCGCTGTACAGTATAGAACGTGAATGCCGCGGTGTCTCAAGCATAGCATACATGGCAGGAATGACTTGCAATGCTACTACATTCACCGCTGCTTTTTGCACGGCGTTTGCCACCATCGCAGTTCAAGCTTTGCGTTCAGGAATTAGGGCTCGCCCGCGCATTAACAGGCAACCATTTTTAGCCTGAGAAGGTTCCTGATTTCGATTGTTCCTGTGGCATCAGTGATACTGGAAAAGCTGGCACTTCGATATACACTTTTTTGTAAATTTGAAGCTGAAACCACAAAATGAATTTTGGTGCAGTCTCAAGCAAAAAAATTTCTTTAAAACCTGACAGGCTATATAGAAGTCAAAGCTATGAAGGTAAATGCTATCACGCTAACGTTGCGATAAGAAACTTCTAGCATGAGAAAGTGCAATGCTTCGATCAGAGGCGTAGCCCGCCCAAAAATTTGGGAAGGGCCAAAAAAACTGGGGGGGGGGTAAATGTTTGATTTTAGGCGAATAACACTATTTTTTTGGAAAAACGCCTCTCAAGGCACAAAATGATTATATTTTCTAGAAATTTGGGGGGGCCCTCTGACCCCCTGGCTACGCCTTCGATTGCCATTCCATAGTGCTATCGATATACGCTAAACATTAGTTTGCGAACATCCTCATAATGACAGTTATTGGTAGCTGTAGTTTGTTCGTCTGAAGTATAAAAGTCTAAGTTGAATCTGGTTCCATCAAAATAAAAGCTCAACTGATGTGCAAAGTCAACACTTTTTTGCACGTGGAAAAGTCTACACGTTCACGCTTAGCTTCCATGAACCAAGACTCCAAAAAGCTCAGCCACCGACGTTCCATCCGAGCGATACGATTCTTCCTTGACAAATAAAAGCTCTAGGTTTTCTGTACTCTTTCGAGGAATCAGCCGACTGGGCTCTGCTTTCATCTTTTTGCGATGTTTCAAACTTGTACATATCTGTATTCAAGTAACTGTACTCCGCAGGTGAAACAAGCAGGAATCGACCGCAAACTTTTAATAGGAAATCGATTTCACGCAACACTGGAATCTTAGAATAGAATCTTAGAATCTAAATAGAATCTTCTATTTGAATAAGATGTAAGGACTGATATTATAAGATGTAAGGATTCTATTTGAATAAGATGTGAGGACTGACGATGCGCATAGCGTTACGTGAAATCGATTTCTTATTAACAATTTGCGATTGATTTCTTTCGTGTTTTACCTGTTGAGAGTTGAGTCACCTGTGGAGTTACTTCACACTTCCTTGGCTCCTAACTTTGAGTTGCGTAATATTTCTCAAAGAAAATTTGTAAATATCCTTTTATACTTTGACGAATGCGCTTAGGTTTTCAGTTTACTGCCGAAGTACGTGGCAAATATGCTAAGTACGAAAAATTACTAGCATTCGATAAAAAATTAGAGTATTTACGATAAAGACGCTAAACTCAATTACTGCACATAGCAAAACACAAAACAGACGATGCCCAGAAAAGACAATTGCAAGAAATATGCACACAAGAGAAGCAATCGAGCAAAATCTCAGATCCCTTACTGGTAATCTTTGGCAAAATCACTGTGCTTTTTTACTGCCTCCATAACCCTTTTCTCTAATGCTTGGGCTTCTTGTTCAGCTTGCTTTAACCTCAGTAAACGTTCAGACTGAAGGAGTTTTTCAGTCGCATTTTCTGCAACAGTTGTGCGTCGTCTCACCTATCATCCGAAAAGATACGTAGGTTCAGTGAATTATCAGGAAAACTGTAGTGCTACTGCAACACTTTGAAACTTTTTGATTGAGCTTCAATAAGAGACACAAGAGCGTCATCAATACCATTTTTTGCTGAACACCAGAAGTAAGCAAAACCTATGCCAACGATATAGGAGCGTTACAAAAGTTGTTTACAGCAGAAAACGTCGGTCTTTGTAAATAACGTCGAAAATAGTGAGGACCTGTCGGGGTCTCTTAATTTTGGCGTGGTTGAATCTTTTTTTCAAAGTTAACTTGCTAGATATGAATTTTAGTCAGCAGAGAAACTCTTGAACAAAAAACGCTGCAAAATTTTTGAGATTTTATAATCATTCAAAGAACGAATTCCTCGGAAAAGTAGCACATGCACTAGCACAGCAGAACATCATCACAGCACAAGAACTTGCAAATTAAGTCAATGTTAGTTTGCGAAAGCTAAAACCTCAGGACTTGGGCAAAAAACTTACGAAACATGAAATCTATTGAACATTTATTTACGGGTTCTCCGCCAAAAATGAGCATAGTATGAACTGCCTGAAGCAAAACTCAAACTTACCCGTTTGTGAAAAAGTGCACAGAGCGGGGAATGATAATCTGAATGTTGTAAGAACATAATCACAGCAGCACCAACCGAAGCAGGATACCGCAAGGAAACATACAAAAACGAAGAATGATGCATGGTCTGCTGCTAATGACGACCGAACTCACGGTATTTTCTAGTATATCCTGTAAAGCTTTTCGAGCCTCCTCAGCCTCTTTTTCTTTTTGATCTCTTTCTTCCAAAGCAGCGATAATATCAGATCGCGCTTTAACTTTCACGCGCGTCATTTCTATCTGCATCTCTTCCATCTTCGCTGTCATTTTTAACTTCTCTTCTTTTACGGCATGGACCAAATTTGAGCCTATGCGGCTTAGAAAATCCGTTATCTAAAAGTTCAGAAAGTTTGTAAGTTTTTACGCTATCTTTTTTCCATTTCTGCGATTGTTGTTGCTCAAGTTTCGCACATGTAACCGCTTTTGGAAATTGTACGTAACTACAGCCTAAGGGCCGGCCTTAGGACAATGCAGTTGCATTGGGCCCCGCGCCATGGTGTTTGGGTAAGTTGTTCATTTTTGCCAGATAATCATTGCGCTCGAAAATTCAGCAGAAACGGCTTATAAATCTCATTGTTACCAAACAGTGCTCTCGTTAGAACGAACATTCACACAAAAGATGAAAGCTTGAACCCTTAGACACAGACCTCCTATTCGAGTCCGAGGGCTACAACAGTTGTCCCTTCAAACACAGCAGCAAAAGTGTTCTATTTTGCATTTTTCGGCTTGGTCTGTAGTTGTACTGGATACTGAACCGTGTCAGCCTGTCTGGGCACTCAGTCTATAGCTGTTGAGTAGCAACGCTTGTAGTTTTGGCAAAACGTTTGTTGGTCCTTGTTCTGAGAAAAATTGCAAGCTGGGCTCTTTGCTTTGGGATGAATGTCTAGTGCGCCACGATTTGGTTATAGACTTTATTTTCACTGTGCCCCCAAACTTTTTCATTTGTGATGACCCTAATGTTAACTTTATCGAAAATTGCAAGGATCCTGCGTCTTGACCCAAACGTCTTTCAACAGCTCAGCGAGATTTTCCAAACGCGAAAGTCCCAGATAAGTTAGATTTGAATTATGAATTTCCCAAAGATGTAGCAGGCAGGCAGTTTTGAAATTGTTGTGATGCAACGGAAATGGATGGTGTACTCAGCTGGAAAAATAGGATATTTTGATTTTTGTAAGCTTTCTCCAAGATTATTGTCGCGCTATCCATTCAGTGGTGTAGGAGCTGAGGGTGCAAGCGCACCCCCAAAAGTTTGGATTTGTCGAAAATTCGGGAGAAATTCCTGACAATTCGAGTACAGAAGTTTCGACAACTTTGTTTCCTATTGAGTGATCAATGAGTTTGACTGAATAAAATAATATAAAAATCTGACTGAGTTTTTTCTCAAAAAAACAAATTTTTGACCTCCAAAAAACTTCATGTTTTACAATTCGTGAGACTTGACAATTAACAACCAACTGCTACAGAAAATTTGTAGGGGGAAGGTTTGTCGCACAAACGTTTTTGGGCAAACTGGGGCATTTCAGGCAAAATATCCTTCGCACCCCCAAAAATGTGCCTGCTCTTACACCTTTGCATCCATTGATGGGTTTTCTGACTGGTCCGGTGCTAGTGTGTACTTATCTGAGCATGGAAAGTCGAGTTGTCACTTACATGCAGGTATTCAATGGTTTGAGGCTGAGCAAAGACTAACGAAGGTTTGCTCGTTGGATTCAATTGATCACATTTATGATTTGCCGCTCCACCAATCGTTCACTGTGTTTTGCCTATTTGCGAGTGTAAATATGTAGAAAACCACTACTTTAATTCAAACCAGGGTTGGGGAGTCGGAGTCGCAAGGAGTCAGAGGATTTTGGGTGGAATCGGAGTCGGATTCCTAATAACACTAGGAGTCGGATTTTTTGTCCGACTCCGGATGTCCAACTGGATCATTTTTTACATCACACTCCTAACTTGGGAATTCCTGTTGAAATGGTACAACTTCTTTTGAAACTTTTGTTGAAACAAACATTTTTTTGCTGTGCACCACGATTTCAATTGATTTTAACAGCCGAACTTCATTCCCTTTATGTTAAGGAGTCGGAGTCGGAAATTTTGGAAAGGTCGGACATTTTACCTCCGACTCCGTAACCCTGCTTCAAAGTCCAGGTACATAACGTTAGGAACACCCCCAGATCCTACACCACTGAATGAAAGCTGCAGTGTGGCTTAACTAGGCAAGTCATAAATTGTGAAAGTCGTCTAGCACACTCGTTCCTGTTTATTATATTGGGCGGCTATACGCTTCTATTTCATCAATCAACCATGCGCTTTATATATTGCGTTTGGTACGTTTTTTCTGCATCTGTGACTTGATAGTTGTGAAATCTTTGTGCATTACCATTTCTAATTGATGAAGAACAATTTAAACTGGAATCCAAGTCCATGCATTAAGAATAACTATAAAATTGGGCTTTTGGGGAACTTTGGGCGGATGTATGGGTTGCTCTCTAGTGAAGTCTGTTTTTCGTGTATTGCGTCATAAAGCGCATAGTTGATCGTGCGTCCAGCAGTTCCGTCGCCACGAGGGAGCTTTTGGGGGCTTAGCTCCCCCAGACAAAGCTCCAAGCCCCCCAAATGAAACATGAAACACTATAATCAGTTGAGTTTTTTTCAATTTTTGATGTCAAGGCCCCCCGGACAAACCCAAAGCCCCCCCACAGAAACGCAAAGCCCCCATATTGAAAACTTTCTGGTGACGGTTCTGGCGGCCAGACGTTAACTTTATGCAAGAATGCGTCTGCACTTGTGGTTACCGAAAGCGAGAAAGGTAATCAGTTCATGCTAGCAGATTTCTCCAAATCAGTCGTTCTTCGCAGACCTGTGATCAGCTTTTAAGGTTTGGGAGCGAAAAATAAATTTTAAGGGGCAATATTTTTGTTTTTATTGTATGTTTAAAACAATTTTTCTGGACACAACAAAATTTAAGGGGGCACAAAAGATTTGGGAGTACACTGGTACACTGCCCCCGAATGCCCCCGTGGCTACGGGCCTGGTTTGTCGAACGAAAGTGCCGTTCAACAAGAGTGAAGTATATTGCATTGTAAATTGAATTCACTTGTTCGGTTTGATTGACGTAACTACGTAACTTTTACTTGCGCTCGCCGCTCATATCTCCATTGCAGAGCTCCCTTTATAACTTTCGGCTTAATTCCGAGTGGTAGAGGGTACACTGTCTGATGTCCACCACAGCAGCACATTAGTCATAAACATGGACGAAGCTAGGAGACACATGAGATAATCCCACGCCCCACCAAATGAAAAGGATACTTTTGTGATATCATCTACATACAAATCATCTCCAATAATTTGCTGTGTTCCTTGGTATTCATGAAGGACATTTTCTCAAAAAGGTTGTAGCACGGTTGACTGAGTACGATGACGTCATAAAACTATTGCTCAGAGGCCCCACGCCTAAATCTTGCATTGGGCCCTGCACCTGCTAGGCCCGGCCCTGACTACAGGAACAGAAAATGGTTGCACTTTTGAATTTGACACTGGCGCAGAAGCAATTTTAAGAATTTGTTAGACTCAGCCCTCATGGTTTATTTTTCAAAAGCAAGGAAGCAAACTAAGACAGAACTCAAAAAAGTAACTTTCAAAGCAAAGTGTTTCAATAGAATTGGCGACGAATGATTTGTAAATTACCCTATGCAAGACGTGGTGTAGCTAGGGCAAGATTAAAATTTTGCAAAAGAGAGGCCATGATTTTGGGCTTAACGCTGCAAAGTTTTGTGTTTACCCGTTTTAAAGCTAAGCATTTGTCGCAGGAGACCTCATCTAACACGCATCTAGATAACATGCCGTTGCTTTTACTGTTTTATTGCCATATCTAATTTTCACATATCAGGAATTTTTCCCAATTTCAGTTGAGGAGTAGGAGAAACCAGGACCTACTAGAGGGGGGTACGAGAGGTACGTCGTACCCGGGCCCGACAGGTATTCGGGCCCGGGAAGATGAAAGTACGCAAGCTAAGTTTTTCTGTAATCAAGCCCAAAATTACTAATCTATAAGGTAGTTACCAGCATCACGATTAATATATTTCTAAATCCTGGCATGGTAGCTATTTTTATCTATTCTAATTACTATAGACGCAAGCTATACACGTTGTAACGAGAAATCCAGAAGCTAGGGGCGCGGATTGGTCTTCGTACCCCCACGTAAAAATTTCTCAAGGGCCCTGCAAGAAACAATAGACTTGGAGCAACAGGATCCACAAAAATCTACATTAGAATATGTCCCTGACCTACGTTTATCAATTTTCGGATATAGCAATAACTTTCCGCAAAAAATAAAAGTCTTAGAGCTGCAGATATATGTGGACTTTCGTTGCAGTAAACAAAACTGTCAAACGTATAACAAAAGAGTCATAATTTGTAAAGTTTGAGACTATATCCAAAGCACTACTCACGTTTTCTGAAACATTTTTCACAAAATGTTCAGCTTTCTGAAACGGGTCGTGGTCAACAGCGGTGCGGGCGGCCATAGATTTCGATGCTAAACTTCTTCGAGGTGTCTCCGTGCCAGTCACCTGCGATCGCCCCTTAAACACTGACTTTCTGTTTGTTTGTGGAACCGCTTTTCTCCTCGCGGAAGAATCTGACGTCACTGACTCAGACGAGCTATCTGGACTTTGAAACTTGATAAAATTTGGTATAGGATTGGCAAGCACGCTACGACGCCGGGCTTCTTCCACCACTTCTTTAGCAGCTAGAGCAGCTGCCCTAGAAGACATGCTTCCCCTGATCGCCGACGATCTGCGATCAAAACTGGAAACTTTAGCTTCTTGCACGTCGTTTGTTGTTTGGTGATCCAAGCCTGGAACGGTGAAATCTATTGAATAGTTTTTGTAGTCACGTGAAGGTCTCAGAATGTTTTTATTGTAGCTGCGATTTTTCTCAAGTGGTTTGGATATTTTGGAATGCTCGACTGCCATCGATGGATGCGTTTCTCTCTGCCCCGAAAATCGCTCAAAGCTGTGGCTTTCTTCGGTTACGGGGGATTTACCGTCGAACGATGTGGGTGAGACAGCCTCACCAAGTTCGCTATTTTCAGCAGAAGAGCTGCTGCCGTTGATGAGAATTTTCCCGGCTGAGGATGTGGGAGCTTTCGTTTCAGAAGTGCTTGGTTTTTCCTCGGATGGGGAGCTTGCGTCGCTACCAACCATATCGTCCATGGAGGATGTGTCTTTGATCTCAGAACTACTACTGCTACTACTTTCAGCCTCCGGATTAGTGTCGGAGCAATCTTCACATAAAACATCGCACATGCTCGACTGTTGAGAAGAAACTATTCCCCGTGTCGGTTTCGGCATGCCATCCACTTCCTTCCGATCTGAGTCAGCCTTTTTTCGCTTTTTCTGTCGTTTAACGGTTGTTGAATCAAGTTGCTTTGAAGTCGAAGGTTTATCGTATCGTTGCAACGCAGGCGCGGTTACGTCGGCGGTCAGTTCGCTGTTGCTTTCGCGAAAGTTTCTTGACGTGAGAATATCTCTGCTTGAGCTCTTGCTGTCGTCCTGAAAAAACTTTAATGTGCTGCGAGTTTCGTTGTCAGGCTCTTTTCCAAGTGTTACAGAACTTCGAAGCCCGATCCTCGATGGTCTTGGCGAACCGTAAACGGATGTATTCGAAGGTGGCGACAGCCGGCCTGGAGAAAGCCTCGTTGCGTCGGTATTTGCTTCCAATGCGCGACTCAAGGATGAGATATGTTCCGAAAGGTCATCAAAGTTGATGTTTGTTTTTGTCAGCAAACCGCCTAAAGATTCTCGGGTGGAGGATGCGCCTTCTTCGGGAGTGCTGTATTCACCTGGCAATGCAACTGTGACAGTTTAAAACCCTTTAACGCCCGCCCCGGCCACTATATTGCTAGAAAGCCAAAGGGCTCTCGAGACTCGGATGATAGTCTAGTTTCCAGAAAAAACTTGAGCCAAAAAATGGCTCATTGGATTGGCGCCCAGGGCCGGGTAAAATTGGCCATAAAAACACAAAAATACCCCTACTTATGACGTCCCGCCAAGAGAACCCTAAACCCAAAACTGAAAATTTTTTTTCAGTTGAAACTAGAAGTCTTGACGAATCCGTAGATGGTTTGAACACCTTTCTAGCTCTAGCAGCTGGCCAGTTATGACCAAACGAGCACCGGCCACCACAGTGGCCGGCGAGGGCGTTAAAGGGTGATGATTGCGTCTGCATCTCCATAAATTATACTAAGATAAACGGAATGAGTGAAAAAGAAACCTTCTAGCTTCGACATTCGGATTAATTATGGGTATTGAAACGGATTAAAACCTTGTTGCCTGAAAATGAAACCTTGCACTTTTTAAATATGTAAGCTTTCTTGCCGCAGCTCGATTCAGTAATGAAGCAAATATTATGACATTTAAAATGTTATTTTAAGTGATTCGCGTATCCAGTTGCTTTTGGACTCACAACTATTCCTGAGTAAAAAAAGAGTATTGCATTTCTGAATTAACAGTGGGTATGAAAATCCCAACCTAGCCTTTCAATTCGAGACTAAAGCACGTCTTAAACAAACGAATGTTTGAGCGGGTTACCGAATTCAGACATGGAAATAAAAACAGATCTCACAATGTGCACATTGACATAATGATAGTCAAGAAGAAACTCATCGTAAACAACGAAAACCAAATTGTGACTTTGAAATGTTGTAAACGCAAGTTCGTTTTCATTCAGCTCTTATTCTCCAAGCTTCAGGTTTCGGTTTGTAAGTAAACAGCGCACTGGTTGCTTTTAGAGGATACAGATCAGCTCAACAGTGGCGTAGACCAGCGCTCTTCAACCGGTGTGCACGGTGCACCCTAGGGTGCACCAAGATATGCGTAGGGTCAGACGCGTAGCCAGGGGGGGCAATGGTCCTCCCAATTCCGAAGGGTGCCCCAAAAATTTTCAGGGTAATCAAGGTTTTGATGCATAAGCCAAAGAAATACTTCAGTGCAAATCAACGACACTGCTTACGGAACCTGTTACATCAGCCTTTAGTCGAACCTGATCAAAGCACTATGTTTTACCAATGGTCCATGACTGATCAAACGTTGTGTGCGTGAGGGTCGAAAAATGTTATCCAGGGCGGGCAATAGTAGTTTTTTCTAGTGAAGCGAAGGATTTTTCTAGGATGGGCGCAAAAATGATGATTTTTTTCCACTCGAAACTAAGAAAACAACCTTTTTGCCAAACATTTTATAGGAAAATGTCACATTTTTTCAAGGCCTCCTTCTACCCCTCCCCTTTCGACGCTCATTATTGTGTATACAGGCCCATAACCAGCTTGGGACACCAGGGGGCGAAGAGTATTCTCAGAGGAGGGCAAATGTTTTAAACTATGTCCAATAGTTTTAAAATATATTCAGCACATTTTTCCAGGGGGGGGCGAAAAATTTTCTAGGGAGGCGCTTCAGTTACGAGCCTGTGTGCATATAGCATTGAAAATGCTAGAGATTTCATGTCATGCCTGGCATTTACCTGAGGTTTAAGCTCCGTGTGCAAGTTGATGATAATGAAATACAAACTTGTATCTAGGCGCTTGCAATCACTAACTGAAAGTAAAACAAGGAGTAACGCTTTTCGCAACTGTTTCTGGCGCACCAGCTTGCTGTATGTCACCTAATGGTGATGTAAACTTCATTTCAATACCATCGCAAAAATTACTCTGTTAACCCTATACCGTGCTACAAATACAGTATTACTTTTGTCTGTAGCATCAGCCGTAACCTTAAATGGACATCGTATATTTTTGTTTTTGTACAATTTTAAAGTAAATAGTGGCAATGTACGTTTTATATGCCTTGCAGCTCAAAATTTGGCTGAGAAGCAATCCAGTGTCAAAGTCTTTTTTATTACGCAAATAGGCCATAGACCACGGGCCTCAAGCGCAAAACGAGGACTTAGAAACAGGGCCGCATTATGATTATTCTATAGCTGCAATATGACGCTGACGCAAAAAAGGCTGTACCTGAAACTTACTAGAAACAGCTTTTGCATCTTTATTCCTGCGAATGATATTGTGAGTTATAGGGAGTTTATCTCTAGCCCTCTCCATGTTCGTTTAAAACAGCTATGTCCAACCCGCTGCCCAGCCGAAGGTTTTGTGCGGCCCATTTTCAGTTTTAGCTGCAGTGATAAGTATCCTACATACTGACAACCACTTCTTATTTTGATAATCTTCAATTTGCCATTTTTGATGCAGCCAGTTCTCAGTACCATTTTAACCAGGGGCATAACGAGGGGGGCAAGGGGAACACAATTCCCCGGGCGCCCTGTCACTATCGGTGCGCCGAAAAGTCACATGCACTTTCTTTAATACACTACATTTGCTTCCATAATATCTCAGGTTCGAACGTGGGGGCGCCAAACTTGCTTCTTGCCCCGGTCGCCATCTAACCTCGTTACTTTAATACGTCTGTTACCATTTGCAATTAAGATTCGAACGCCTTCAGTACAATAGTTTAAGCTAAATTTAGTTTGCTAAGATCAAAGTAAGCCATTCAGTGTGCGGCCCAAACTAATATGCCACTCATTATGCGGCTCTGGTTAAGATAGTGACATACTTTTTTGCTCAGTAAGCCATTTGGGTTGGACATAGCTGGTTTAAAATGAACTTGTTGACACGCTGGCAGAGCACTTTTAAACACCGATAAATAAACAAAATAACTTAAATATTAAATATTTCAAAATTCCCCAAAAGCATATAGGGGGATGCACAAAATGCCCTCGCGGGCGACATGAGGCCCGTGTGTTTGAGACCCCAGAATTCATTCTAGATATTTATTTGTTACGATTAAGCATGTATTGTGCCGGTTCAATCACAATCATGTGAAGTGTTAACGTTTTCATCAATGATTTCACATTAACTTGCCGGCGAAAAAAAAGTTTTGTCAAGTAATCATAGTCTGAACTGTACATAGTCTTGAAAGTGTTTCAACTTTCATCTGATGTTAAACCTATCCTACAGTAAATTTGAAATTATTCAGTTGCAACGGGTAGACTCAGCAGCAAAATCTAACGCAAATAGGAAGAAGTTTTTTGCTAGTGCTGAGGACATTGACACTGCCATCACTTAAAGATAGTTTGCAATCTCTTTTCTTGATAAAGCGCATGTGACTAAAATGAAACTAAATTGGATTTTTTCCCAGTCTATTGGATTTTGTTATTTAAACACCCATAGATTAAAAAAGGTTCAAACACTTACGCTAAAATGGCTAGAGCAGCGGTTCCCAAACTTTTTTGAGCGTCCCCCAAACCTGAGTTTGGTGAACACGCCTCAAACAATGACCCAATCCTTAAACGACGTATGAAAAAATAATGATTGTAGGCCTATTGGGGATTTTTGGCAGTAAGTTGCTAAGTTTGTTTTTGATGTCAGCATTCCACTCTTTCCTCAGAAAGTGCGTATGCTACAGACAAAGACAAGTAATGGTAACGTTGAAAATACACAACTCCGGTTTGGATCGCCTCGGCATGGCCCATTTTTTGACACTTCGCCACTGTTATTTCGATTTCGACCGATACATTGGGAGCCACTGGGCTAGATCCACTAGCCGACCGATGTGTTGAGCTGCAGCGACAAGTATGATTAACTTCACTCCAGAGCCGTGGTGAGAATCGCTTGTGGCTTCTTTTCCGCGAATACACAACCATTTTCACATTTTGTGTAGAGGGTGGGTGAAACATACGCAAGTTTGTAACTTTTGCATTTCAGAAGCGTTTCATGAAATAAAATCCAAACATTTTTCAAACGCGTGGAGGTATTCTAACCTTTGCGTTATCAGCTGCATACGTCAATCAGTCGCTCAAAAATTGGATAAGATCCACGTCTTTTATGCGCGCAAGTTTTGTAAACCAACTTCGGGAGTCCGTGTCTTAAAGCAAAGTTGCTACTCGGCTTCGATTGAATGTGTGTTGGTGTACACCAGAAGCGCGTAAATATAGAAAACGCAATCATAATGACGGTCACAATGACTTCTTGCTCAACTGGAATACAGGCTGCAAAAAGCATACTGCAAGACTTGCTCTTAAACCATTGAGACTTTCATCATCGGTCTTGCATGAACGTTTTATAAGCAAATGGTGGCTTTCATCCAAAATAGAAACGTGGAAATTTACTAAAAAAAACTTGAAAAACTTGTCAATTCAATGAAGATGGACTTCTATTTGCCGGCTTAAATCTGAACATAATTATTCAGAATAAAAGCGCCAGAAAAATGCACCTTTTGTGGATGATGCTTTAAAAACAAGGGGCAATATATATTTAAATTTTGAGACTTCGTTGTTGTTTGCCCCCCCCCCTATCAAAATTTATGGCTATGTGCCTGCGTAGGGTGCACCACTAAGAAAGGGTTCACAAAGGTGCATCACAGATTTGTCACACTAAACAGATAATTTTTGCAAAATCTTTCTGTTAGCGAAAATGAACCATTAACCAACCAATGACTTTCAGGGTTTAACCGAGACTTTGCAGATTCTAAAGTGTGGTGCACAAGCATCACAACACATCAAGCTAAGTGTTGTTTGTAGATGATTATTTGTGATTCATAAGACTATAAGCCATTATCAATTGAATTATGTAGCTGAATTACTGAATTAGGGGACTTGGTTATTTAGGCCAGGGTACTTGCAGACATGGGCGCAATTACGTGGGGGACACGGGGGAAGTGCCAGTAAATAGGGTGCATGAGTTTAAGCGTTTAAGTAAATAGGGTGCATGAGTTCGTCAAAACATCTTCAAGGGTGCACCGTAACGAAAAAGGTTGAAGAGCACTGGCGTAGACAACATACTGGATTAAGTGGAAGTTATGTGGTAAAAGTAAATACAGAAGAATTGTAAACCCAATTCATCGACAAAAAATAGGAAAACCATTGAACTCGCGACTGGCCGGTTCTCTTGTTAAAATGTTTGCTTCAAATTCTTTCTAAAAAGCAGAATGGACTGGCACGGAGCAACACAATTCAAGTAAACTCATCGCAACATGCAACGCTTGAATGTTGACGAACGGGATATTTATACTGCACACTACACGAAAATCGCGTTCAGGCTTTCACGAGACCCGTCAATCATTTTGACAGTTAATGCGAGCTTTTATAGTTTCTATTTCTACGCTTTGTTAAGCTTTCACAAATGGTAGCAAACAAACAAGACAATCTGTCATCCCCCAAATCAACATATTTTAGATTTTTCACAAATTCTGTATGCTTCTACTTTCAAAATCGCGCTTAACCGCGCCTGAAACGCGATCGCTCATTTGCAGTATCTCCAAACAGTGTACAGTTTTATTGGCATTTACACAGAAACATTTCTCAGTCTTATGGATCTTGAAGCTGCCCAGGTATGGCAATAATGCAGCACAAACAATGAAATGTTATTCAAGTATGAGCTATAAGTAAAATACTTTTCGCAACAGTAGGGTGCTGCGGATAACACACAGAAAAAAATTACGGCGACACAGCAAACTTAAACGCACAACCCTAATCGTACCAGTAGCGCCCAGGATCACTGCAAGTTCTTCACTAAGTTTTCTTTTGAAGTTTCTCATTTCTTTCTCTACTTTCATTGATTGATCAGCTACGGCGAAATATAATTGTCGAAGCTGTTCTTCACCTTGGATTGGAAGGGAACCCTGCAAAACTCTCCGCAGACTTCAAGCACTCCAACAGCGATAAAAAAAGCCACCGAATTACAGGTGAGAAGGCATCTTTGCAAATCGTCTAATATCCGCATTGCCCAATGATGAAAACATTTGAATGCAAAAGTATCCAGGCGTTCCAAACTTATTGCAGAGAAAACAAAAAACTTTTTATAGTTTGTGCTTTTGATCCAAATAATACTTGTTGACTTTGTATTTATATTCGTAAAATTTAAGGAGATGGATATTCACAGTCATCTTTAAACATTAACAATGTCAAAAGGTACGATTACTAGGGATGTTGTCGAAAGACTTCGCTAAAACTTCAAGACGGAGAGTGTCGAAAATACGAGTCCGAGATCTGAAATGGTCAGTTACGCCTGAAAAACGTCACCTAAACTTCTGAACTGTAATTTTGTCGAATGTCTCGCATTTTCGCTGCCTGTTTTGGTTTTTTCTTTCCCGAAGATACGACAGATATTAAACAGGTTGATTGGCAGAAGCTTTACCGAAACTATTTATTTATTTTTATTTATGTATATATTTGGCCCAGACACATGGTCCATATCACATCGGTTAGTCAAAAAACAACAAGGACACCAAAATGCTCAGGCACAGCACATCGTAAGGTAGGTGTTAGGTGACACACTGACAATACTGGAGATGAACAGATACTGATACAACGTACCAGTAACTACTGTATTCCGTTATTGTCATATAGAAGTATTACATAATGGAAGGAAAACGGATCTTTGTCAAAGGCATCAGACAGCTGTAATGAGCGGATAAAAAAGAAAAAAGATGCACAGCATTGTTGAACACAAGCACACAAATTGTTTCTTATCAAGGTATCAAATGTTCTGACAAAACAGGTAACTTGATGTGGGCGAACATCTCGAGACAGTCGGCTCAAGACCAAGACCTGCAGTCTTCGAGACCAAGACGAGACCTGAAACTGAGACTCACAAAATAGTTCCTGAGACGCGTCTCGAGACCACGACCAGGTCTCGAGACTCAATCGCTGATGGTTACAGAACGAAAATGTTGTTGAAGGAGGGGGGTTAATGTCCTGTGATTAAACAATGATGATATTCAGCAAAAAATTGTTATTTTACTTGTATCAACAAGTTCGGCATTAAACATAGCCATTTCCCAACCCTTTTACGCTGAAGTTATTTTCGTCTAATTCAGTAGTTCTTAACGGGATCCCCAGAGACCCTAATGGTGAAACTTTTTGAGGTCTCCATAAAGTGTGTCAATAATGTCTTCTTATAATCCTCATGCCACAGTAAAATAAGATATTACAATGGCCAAGCCAGTATCTTTGAGATTAGGACCCGCCAGTGATGGAAAAAAACACTGATCTGATCAAAACTACACGCACAGTCTTTTCCTGTTCATCAGCAATTACTTCCTTTAGTTTTTCGGCCAATCCTTTCGAAAGAGCGAAGCGTTGCAAATCGTTGCGGTCAGATCGCACTGTTTTCTGCATCACAGGCAGTTGTGATTGACTCTCTTCCAATGAGGGACGTTTCGAACCTTGTAACAAAACAATACGTTTCTTTTCCGGTATGCAGTACGAGATGATTAACAACGCCAAGAGAACTTTCAAATCAAAAAAATAAGCGAAACACTCGTCACAAGGTAACTGCCCGAAAATACAGTAGGCTGACATTACGAGGTCTGTAAATTGCAGTGAAAAACACTTTCTCGAAATCATTACATACCGCTTTCACTGCCAGCAAAAGACTGCCACTTTCGTTCATAGGAACTTGTCTCTGGAGATGTTTGCAAAAAGGATTTTCTTTTGTAAGTGTCCACCTGTCCAGATTTTTTAAACTTAGTTGTAACATTGTCAAATCATGTCAACAATGCCTCAATAACCAAAGCGAATCAGCAAATTTTATCAGCATTTGAAAGTTACTGAGCGAAAAAAGCCATAGATGCTTGAGACTCACAGGCTGATATAAATAGCACATGACGTAGGCCTTTTGCTTCTAAAAATTCCATGTTATTGTCAGCCTTCTCATACACCCAGCCTCGCCGCCCGAAATCAACATAAATTTGCCCATCGAATACAAAACTACAAAGACTAACAAACTGTCGAGGAGCACTCATATGACAAACCAGGGTTTTTCAGTGTATTGGCAATTCGCATTTATCGACTCAGAGTTGTAAGTCTGCTGTTAGGGTTCGACCGGGTTCGGCCCTTAGTTTGTCAAAATGTATCGGACCGATTTCGGGCCTGCATACAAAATTTTGTCGCAACGACGGACATTTTTGTCGCCAGTTACTGTTGAAGTAATTGAGTTGGTTACAGGCCCGTAACCAGCTTGGGACACCAGCAGGGGCGAAAAGTTTTCTGAAAGGGGCCAAATTTTTTTAACTATGCCCAATAGTTTTAAATTATGTCCAACACATTTGTCCAGGGGGCCGAAATTTTTTCTCGGGGGGCTTGGCCCCCCTGGTTACGGGCCTGGTTGGTTAAATCTTCAATAAAAATGCATAACTGTGGATTATTTAGTGATGTTTACTTTGCTATGCGCCACTAACATCCCTCAATTGCGCAATCGCATATCTTGACTCACTCGGTAAATTTAGATTTCGGGCCTAAATCGGGCTTCAAAAATAAATGTCGGGCTCCGGCCAAGTTCGGGATTTGAAACAAGGCCCGCTTACAACTCTGTATTGACGGCACAATATTTTACCAATTTACGGCCATAAACTCACACTCAAAAATTGATAATATTCTTTTTAGTTGTTACATTCATCAGAAAAGTAACTCAGAAGAGTAAGCTTGTTGAAAGTCAATTCGCCTAATAGTCATGTCAGCACGCAACAGAATCATTGTAAGACCAATGTGAAAGCCAGTGATAACACCGTTTTTCGCGTGAAGCAGATTTTGCATCACTCTGACACTTTCCTGATGGGAGTAAATCTTCGGGAGGTGCCCGTGGTTCTGACTGCGAGCTAAACGCTGCTACAAAAAGCATTTTCGAAGCTTTCTGAGATAAAGCTCTGCGAAGCATCTGGAAATTGTAACTGATGTCCCAAAACGCCAAAATGGCTGTTTTTTTCCGTATTTCATGAAAATACGCGCTCCACGGAAAAGAAGGGATATAAAAGAACTCAAATTTGATTCGTTTCGTAAGCATAGAAAAACTGTAAGACTTAAATTCGGGTTTCCATTCAGGTCTTAAAAGGAAAGGTTTGAACTCGCATAAGCTTTCAGATCTGTGAAGTGGAAGAGAGACTGGGAGTATTGGTAAAAATTCCAATCATGAGAAAGGAAATTACAGACAGTAAACTGATAAAAAAACTAGGATTTCTACTCCTGGATGAAACGCATCAAGGTTTTTGCCACGCCTTCATTTTTCGATTTTACTGTGGGTATTTTTGATGGCGTACGCAGAAAATTTTTACGAGGGGGATTTTCATTCAGTGACATATGGGGGTCATTTGCATTTGGTGTGCGTTGTTTGTGACGTCATATTCATGTTTCCAAACCAACGGTTTAACGAAGTTTGTTGACATAATATGCATATTCTTCTGCACGCACTACCCTTATTTTATAAACTATCAGCGCTCCAAGTTAGGATATCGGAGGAAAGTACACTCAGCGCTACGACACAGCAGTTCACAACTGCAAAAATATCAGGCTGAGCGTTAAAACAGGGGATTAAAACACACTCATCACTGCGTCAGAGCAATTTACAACTGCAAAATGAGGCTGCGCTAATGTCTTGTCGAATACGAGCAGTCGAGCATAGAAAGTTTGCGGCTGGACTGGCTGGCGCAGACCCTGGTTTGCGAGATCGAATCTTGCAAAACTACACAAGAATTAAGAATGCACGTAAACTACGCAGGAAAGCTTTCAAGTTTTGTTATGTACAGAAGTCTAGCAAACTTTTAGTTTTCCTTTTTCCCTGCTGAGACATTAAGAAATGCCTGAATACGTCTGTGTTAAACACTGCTGTGTTTGAGCTCGTACAACAGTCTATCATGCTGCTGAAATTGGTAATGTAGCCAATGCGGTCAGCCTTGGCACTGGTCAGCCAGCCTTAACAGATACAATATAATAAAAACAATTGTTTCGGATAAAGTGAACTATCGCGGAACACAATATTAAACATGCGTAGTGGACGAAAGGTCTGCAAAAAGTGCTGAGATGGTCTCTGGACGCAGACGATAACCCAGATTCCCACGAAAACCTAATTATTACCTTTTGTCCCATTTGCAATGTTCTTTGAAATTTGCATGCAAGTGTATTCCGTGGTACAGTATTTGCATTATGTCAACAAATTAACAAGGAAAAAGCATGCGAAAACAATTAATCTCCTTTGGGCAGGTAATAAAGTTTTGTAAAATATCAAGTTCAAAGGGGGGGTTTTAACCCCAACCCCCCCACTTGCGTATGCCCTTGCAAGTAACCCAGAAAAAAGAACTGCAGCCAGGAGTAAAACAGCGCGGAAGTGGTCGAACTGTCGTTACATCGGAAACAGTTCGGAATTTCTGTACGGAAACCAACAAGGAGCGACATGTTTTCTTACCACTAAGGATGAAGAATATTTCGTGTCCAAAGGTAGAAGTGATTCCCTTCTCGAACTGCGACGACTCTCATTAGTGGGAACTGGCAGCGGGAATCCCATAGGCGCAGTCTGAATAAATTATTCGTTTAATGATAAAAAATATAAGCGGTTGTTTCCTTCTTAGAAGGCTGGGTTGAAACCATTATATATCATAAAAACTTACACGAATGCGCATCGTAATTATTCAAAATTGTACAATTACGTTGGCTTCTTGAAGGCAAGGAGCTGCAGACGTAACAACGCCAAAGTAAAAAATGATACTGGTTGGTAGTGGCCAGCTCAGTTTCAGATATGTTGTTGAAAGGAGTAAACTTTCATAGAATTCGCATATACCTTCCTCCTGCACATCCTAAAAGCCATCAGCAATTTTTTCCGAAGGTTTACAGTGCGGACCTTGCACGGCCAATTTTTTGTTAAGTTATCCAACTACAATTTGATAAAACAACAATAGTAGTAGTGGTGTCGTATGACACCCATTAGACATTTACGTTGGTATCTCTCAACCAGTTTTGAAAATCTTCGTCACATCTTGGATTGTGTGATAGCCACCGCGTATATGAGTGACATGGGCATCCGCAGGCGGGAAAAACAGGCATTTGCCCACCTCCTGGAAATTGGGATTAAGAACCAAAATTTTGTACAAAGCCTGAAGTCAGCAGCTTAATTTCGATTAATTGATTTAATTCTCGCAATGACAGTTCATTTGCCGGTATGACACTCACACTGCACAAGAACCAGGTTGACTGTTCGTGTCATGCAGTGGCCAGTGATCAGCTTGCAGTTCACTCATGTCCGCTCCTTGTCTGCAGAGACAGGTTGCGAAACTTGCAAGCGGATTGTTCTACTGTTGGTCTTTATTGCGTTACAATTACATAGCAAGAAATCTTGAAAGTTCACTTCAAGGTTTGGTAGTAGGCTACACTGGTGCCATGCCTAGTGATTTTTCACTAGATCTAGTGATTTTTACGCTCATCTAGTGATCTAGTGATTTTTCACTGCAATCTAGTGATTTTTCTAATATGTATTTGAAGAAAATCGGTTGTCTTTTTTCTAACTTTTCATCTTTTCAGCCCTTTTCCAAAGATTTCAGCCTTTTTTATCCGCAAATAATTGATTATGTGAAAGTATTGCTTGAAGATTTGCACCAACAGAACGAGCAAGTGTTTCTAATTAGAGTTTCTCATTGTTTGCACCTCCGTGCAGTTTGGTGCTAATTACTGCAATATTGGCCATGACAGTGTTTTGATCTCTCAACAGGAACACTGCAGAGGAAATAATTAATTACCTGTTAGGTTGAGTGCTCTAAATACTCGCGAGTGGTGTCATTTTCAGCTCTTGAGAAAAGCTTGAAGATTATTGTTAGTATGATGAGCTTTTCTAGGCTTCAATACGATCTATTTTAGCAAACTTGCAAATGACGTAAAGGTTTTTGGGCAATAAAGTAAATAAATACATGATTTCAAGCAAAATTGCTAATTTCGACGCAAAAATTTTAAATCTAGTGATTTTTTTCAGATCTAGTGAATTTTTTTTGTGAATCTAGTGATTTTTGCCGAGAAGCCTGCGTCAGCACTGGTAGGCTAGGCGTTTTGTTGCTTGCATGCGTATGTGACTGTTGAACGCATACATCTTGGCAGGTAATGCAGCGAGACAGTGGCTCTGCTGATAGCGGTAAGTCACGTAGTTGTATGCTGTTTGAAAAGACGCATGAGTGGATCTGTAGCAATGCTTCCATAAGTTTGAAAAATCCATCAGTGAAGACCGTGAGTGTGATCATGTGCCTGGGTGAATAGTCGGGCTTACACTTGACGAGACCCGAATAGCGTAATTTAATCAAGCTACGCTTATTCAGGCTTCTTTTCACACAATTTAAAACTACGTGGCTTGTTAGAATACGTAAGTATATGCAGGCTTGTGAAATTCCGTCTTAATCGTTAAGGTTTGGTTCTGACTTCTGAGTGCAAAGCTATATGTTTGCTGTGGCAAGTTTTCATAATTCATCTGCTCTATTTTTAAGTCCGCGTGATGTTCTAGTTTTCGTAAATTATTCGTCGTCGTGTCAACGTACAGGTCTAATTATCCGGTTTATGTATTATGAGCATCATCGTGTTTTTTTATCGCTTTGGACAAGATTCCAGATGTTTGCAGCTCTTGTTTCTAAGTGACGCTAACACAGGTTTGCCAATTTGGCTTTTTTGAAGCCAGATTTTGAAATTCTGGCTTTTTTAACGCACTTGGCTTGTTATGAAAATAAAAAAAGCCAGACAAAATCTGGCTTTTTTCAGTTGGAAAGGCTTGACTCTGGCAAAGCATTGTCTGAGCTCATATTTATTATGGATTTCTTCTAACAAAAATCTATGACCAAGCAGGGTGCAAAGAATATTGCAAAGATTTTCCTGTTCCCGTAAAAATGCTCGATGTCTTTAATAAGAAACAAATGTACGTCAGTGTAATCATGGGGAAAGAAAATGCTTCTGAAGATTGGAATTATATTACAACGATGTTTCTGACGAGTTTTAATATCTGTTTTGTGTTTGCACAACTGTTTTATATGTGCAGACCTGTAACCAGGCGGGGCCCTAGAAAATTTTTCGCCGTCCCTGGGAATATGTGTTGGACATCGCTCAAAAATATTGGACATAGTTCAAAAAATTTGGGCCACTCTTAGAAAACTCTTCGCCCCTCCTGGTGTCCCAAGCTGGTTACGCATCTGTATATGTGTATGCTTTATGGCCACTGTCTGGCTTTCTGTGGCTTTTTTGGGACTAGGTCTGGCTTTTTTGGTTAAGACAGGTTGGCAATCCTGCACTGGCAGGTCGTGCCAGGTAAAATAAACTCAAATATTGTGGCTTCGTTTAAAGACCATGGCAATGTTTCTTTCTTAGAACATGGCAATCCTTCCTTGAAAAGTAGCTTGCTTCGAAAATCTGCAGATAGACTATTGCGCAAATCATCGTAACATACGTGGCTATTGTTGCCAACGAAG
>Ga0210059_1003814_pt1 | contig 24245 bp, 11 predicted proteins | sample Ectturendosymbi2_FD_188042 | JGI IMG/M metagenome (GOLD analysis project Ga0210059, IMG submission 188042) | Ecteinascidia turbinata endosymbiont from Florida, USA - Sample 2 (SPAdes) (version 2) | ecosystem: Host-associated > Tunicates > Ascidians > Unclassified | place: Key West, Florida...
TTTGTATGCAATGTTTTTGCAGTTAAAAGGATGAAATTTAAAACAAATTTGGTGTTTTGAATCTTCTTGGTTGTTGTTTTTAGTTTCATGGATTCCCACAAAGACATGAATGTGAACAAATTCAGGAAACCAACTACCAAGCATTTTTTCAAATGGGGAAAGTGTGAAACTTTCAAAGGAGTAAACTGTGTAGTTTATTGATGGTGAATGCAGAGAAAAGGGGCGCGAAAACAAAGTGGGAGTGATGCCAACTTGCTATTGCCTAACTTTTAGCCATGTCTCCCAACTTTCAGTGCTTTCAAAGTTGTGTGTCATGAACATCCTTTTGCATTTTCTCCTGCTATTTCAGTTTTGCTGTAGTCTGAGGAACTATCCTTGGGTGACTGTATCTTAGGCAAATCAAACGTGCTTATCACGGTTAGCTGAGTATGATGACGTCATCAGACGGCCCCCTTTTTAGTCTTTCCTCGGGTCCCCCAACCCTAAACCCACCACTGGCTGTATATATATATATCTATACCGAATGACGTTTTTGAGGTAGATAAAATTTTCTTTAAAATTATTTTCAGAAAACTCAGCTTTCCATACCAGATTCCCGACCAAAATCACACTGACCTAACCTACCACAATATTCTGGGTTTGATATGTCCTAAATTGATATTGTGAAAATAATAATTGTACTCATATCATTTCAATTCAGTGTTTCATGTTTCTGTTCACAATCAAGGACAAATCAGTAAGACTATTAGTAAGAACAAGAGCATGCACTCACCTATCAGTAACTGTTGTGAAACTCACTTTCACTTATTACGTATGTTTTTACATTCATTCATAAGACAACACTATACTGAATTGTTTTTATATTTCTACTGCATTTAGAATATAAAAAGGCACTCAACTAAATTCTTTACTAAAGGCACATCTTACGACTTACTAAAGTCGAAAATCGAATGAGTCATTGAGCGTAGCGTGAACAAGCTTAGAGTTACTTGAAGGAAATGTAGCAGAACTAAGACGTGCTTGATACGGTTCAATTCTTGTTGTCATTTATCGTTTAAAGTAACTCGATATCTACCGATTTTTCTTTTTATTATTGCGTTTATTCTGTTTCAAGTCAGTTATCAAGACTTGTACCAAATAATGCGGATTCACATAAAAGTAGCATGCATAGGTGCAGGAGCAAGCAAATTTTTGTGGTGAAAAGGATTTTTGCCCAAACTAGCCCAAAAAGTTGTCTTGTAACTTTTGCCGACCGTTATTTTGGTGTGATCTACAAAAAATGGTCTTTACTTGTTTTTTGCAAATGTTGGGCGCCATTTTTGCCCAGATTTTCAGGGATTTGCCCAAACTTTCAGAGATTTTGCTCAAATGTTCAGGGATTTCGCCAGGATTTTCAAGAAATCAAAACTTTTGGAGTTGTGCTCGCACTCCCTGTACCCCCGCCTTCTACACCACTGGTAGTATGTTCCAAAATGTCCAAACTTGCATCTTGGAAGGAAATAGTACCAAAATTGGTACAACCAGTTAATATTGTGCATTGTGTAAGGTCTTCACTCCCACACGCAACGCGCTAGACTTCAAACATGGATCGCAGATCACAGTAAGAGAGAACACATAAATACATTGAAGTACACGAGGATTTGTATGTGCTGTATACACCAACCAGAGCCGTTTGAAAGGCTGTTGGGCCCCCAAAAAAATCCTGATGGGGTCCTTTAATATCAGCAAGCATTTAGGCAGCTGCGTGTTTTTTCGATCCAGTTGCAAATTAGTCCTGAGCAGGGCCGCAACCAGCGAAAAATTTCGGGGGTGCAAAGTCACTTTGGGCAACGATTATGACCTCATCGACGTGCAGTCAACCATGATGCGACTTTTTTGCTATGATCAGCTTACCAACGTTGGTGGAGGAACCTTTCATAGTGGGTTAGCCATGGGCATCCGCAGGGGGGGACAAAATGGGCATTTGCTCCCCCTGCTAATTGGCATACGAACCAAATAGTCTATGTGTAGAACACCTGAAGTCAACAGTTTAATTCCGATATTAATTAAATTAATTCTTGCAATAACAGTTTATTTTCCGGTATGACACTCACGCTGCACAAGAGTCAGCTTCACTGTTTTGGTATCACGCCGTGATGAGCTGCTTACGGTTCACTCATGTCCGCTCATTTGCCTGCAGAAGCAGGTTGCGAAACGTGGGAAAGAATCGTTCTACTATCGGACTTTATTGCGTAACAATAGCATGCCAACAACAATTCTTCAAGGGTTCACTTCAAGTTGCGGCAATAGGTCTTTCGCGCTTGTGACTGTTGAACGCAGGCATCTTGGCAAGTAATGCAGCGAGATAGTTATTGCTGATAGCAGTAAGCGAAATAATTTTATTCTGTGTGAAAAGAAGCAAGGACGCCGGAAAGCAGGAAAGTGACACGGGTATATCCCTCTGCTCTTTGAAAAAGGGAGCGGAGGTGCCTTTTTCATGACAGTGTTGTGGGCAATTTCATGGTTTATCAAGACCGAATTGAAACAAATTTATTGCAGCTATTCGCGCAACACGAAAATTCAGAATGGTTTCAATCATTTCTGCTATTGTTTTTTAAGTCAATATTGTTGCTGAACGGAAACAAAAATATTGGCAACGATTTGCTTGTTTTTTACAAGTTTCCTTTTCCCTCAACTTTTATACTGCTCTCCCTGCCCTACCGTTGTTTTGGCGTGTCTGAAAAGAAGCATGAGTGAAAAAGAAGCATTGCTGCCAACAAAGCGAAAATTTTGAAACCAATTTTCCTCTAAGTTACTAAAATGCGCAGTACCACCAGAATCGTCGCCAGAAAGTCTTCAATAGGGGGGCTTTACGTCTGTGCAGGGGGGCTTGACATTTTACCATTTAACAAATTCAACTGATTTGTAGTATTTAGTACTTCAAATTGGCGAGCCTGGAGGTTTGTTTGGGGAGGGCTTAGCCCACCAAAACCCCCCCCATGCCGAGGGGACTAAGTACCACCAGACCATTTGGGCAGTGAAATCTTATTCCTGCGCACTTGCACTATTCCAAAACATAGTGAAAACATTAAAACAAAGAGAACCTAGTTGAATTACGTGTGTACCTTGTTCGTATTTTGGTAAAGTTTTATACTTATTCTAATAATAATTTACAAGTTTTGCAGTTCATTCAAATCTTCGCTAATTCAGTCTTAAGAAGTAGGATATTCATGCTCACTAAAACACATTTACTCAGTGTAAATTTTCTAAGAGGGAACCTTGTTTGCAACTGTTGCCATAACATTGGGCATTTTCTTTGTTGCGGCAGAAAGGGTAAAGCCTTTTGCGTTCGTCAATTTGCGTTGCATCTTCAGCAACCTGAAAGCTGAAACTGACAAGCAAAATGTCGTTTTTGCCCTCGTGAAAAAATTTCTGCGGACGCCCACTGGGAGGCGCAAGTGCACGTCAGAAAAATGTGGGAGATTTTTTCATTAAATAATTTACTGGACCGAATACTGATTGTGTTGCTAAACACATTTAGGCAAATTTCGAAATGTAAAAGAGTGGACCTAGTCCCCTGCGGCCGCCACCCCTGCTTACTAATTAAAAGAGAGGAAATGATGATAAATTCATAAAAGCGTAAGCTCCTTCACGATTATTACCAATCCAATATACTATTTCACAAAAAGCTCAAAAGCGTTTTGGCAACAATTTAGCAGTAGTGTTTTTGAAGTTTTCAGATGTAAAACCAACAAATCAATCAATCCTAGACATCAGTCATTATAAAAAACAAAAGAGTAGATGACACGTTATACAAATTACACAGTTAAAATCATTCATACAAACCAAAAAATTGTACATGATTGAAGGTAGCTGCTGGAAGTGCCTACTATAAAATCAGCTAACTGCTAGATTGAAAATTCTACAGCTAACAGTGCAAAAATCCTGCTAGATTTAGCAGAAAATCAGCTAAAATTGCCACTCTGTGTAGCAGTAGCCTCGATTGGTAACGGCCTTCCCACACCTTTTTCATGTTTTGTTTTAAAATGAGTTTAAAGTTGTTTGAAAATGGCTAGATTTATGGGAGCGTTCCCAACTTCCCACACATTTTTGTAAGCACTGCATCCCTGATTGGTATAATATATGGATTCCTGCTCTGTGAGGTCACATTTACAACCACAACGCCACTTTCATGAAAGGGATGGTTTCACTCAGAACCGTCGCCAGAAAATCGTAATAGGGGGGCTTGGGATTTGCGTTTTTGCGGGGGAGGCTTTACATTTGTGTAGAGGGGGCTTAACAGTTGACAAAAGTTGCATTGACTTATAACATTTAATATTTTAATTTGTGGGGCTTGGTGCTTTGTTTGGGGGGATAAGCCCACCAACGCCCCCCCCCTGGCGACGGGACTGGTTTCACTTCACAATTAGCGCCTCACAGCTTGTCTCCGGTTCTGTGCTGGGAGTATTCGGAAGCATGGTACATTGGTACATTGACTGGTTAATAGTTTTATCCAATATGACGCAGCACGTATGCAACAAAGTTGTCTTGAGAAGTTCACGTAGAGGTAACGCAGTCTCAAGAAATAACTTTTCATGTGAAGTACGTGAATGGCATCATGTTTGTAAAAATTTCGGGGGGGCAATTGCCCGGTTTGCCCGTTCCTGGTTGCGGCCCTGGCCCTGAGCATCGCTTTTTCAAAACCTAACCAAGCTAAAGCAATGATCTTGAATCAAGAAGAAGTTCTTAACTAAATAACTTGCATTATTTAAACAAACTTAAGCCATTTTTATTACACATTCAGCAAATAAGCAAGCTTGTGATTTGCATCCCGACGATCACAGAGCACCTGGTGGTCGCTGTACAGCCTCATCATTTTAATAGCCACTCTTAATGTAATGAACTTGGTGCTTTCACTTAAAGCTGATAGGTGGAAACAGTGCGTAGAACCAACTGCTTCCCAATACTCCCTCTGCCTTCACTTCTAATAAGAACGAATTTATTGGAATCTGACACCATCCATCTTCACCATGCCATATAGCAAGTGAGAATAAATCTGAAGAAACTTTTTAAGATCGAGCAAGCGAGCGTTAAACTTATCGAGATCATCTCCGGTTTTCCTGGTCGAAACTTTAAATTAGAGTTTAATTTAACAATTAGACTAATTATTAGACTGTCTTAACACAGTCTTCAAAGACATATATATGATAAACTGACACAACAGCCTTCCTTCGTTTCAACTTTTTCAAGCTCTATCTGTACGCAACTACAAAGCGATTGCACAACACTCCACAGCACATTCATTATGACGTAAATTTCCTCGAGAATTTCAACGCACAAGGGCGATGCCATCGAAGTTAAGTGGCGTAGGTCAAGACTTTATTAACATTTAACAATTGGCCTTGTACTGACGTAACCACAACCTACAAAATACTGCTCCAGTGTCCGAACGTCCGCAATTCTTTTCGAAATTAACGAATCATGATATTACATGCTTAATCTGCAGGCTCTGCATTGAGGGCAAAAACCAGAAGAGTAAAAGTCAAAGGTAGAGGGACGGCTCTAGCTTACTAATACAATATAGATTGTGGGGCCCATACGAATGGTACCCCCCGACCGGGGGACACGGGGCTGCCTTGTCACGGCACTGATACCAACTCTGGCAGTCCTGCCTTATAACATCATGATTTGTTATCCAAAGCTAAAATCTAATTACTTTCACCATTGCTGAGAGATTTGAAACCACTTAACAAGTTCACAATTTCCTTCGGGGCTGTCTGCAGGACCAATGTTCAAATGACCTGTATACCGTATGCACATCAGAAACCACAATACGACAAGCGGGTGGAATGCCTTAACTTTTTAGACCTTGGGGCGGGCTACTAAATTTTTAGTGTCGGCCAGACAACATGCCACAAATCAACTACTTTTATGTCAAAGTAGCGACTTCAATGAGCTAGCACAAAGCGCCTACTCACTACTTCCAATTGGTGATGGTATCTTTTACAGCCTATTGTGTAGCCTATTGCTCACATACTATTGTACTTTTTTCCGACTTAGGGATTGGGAGCCCCCAAAATGTTGGGGGCCCCTGGCTGTAGCCCAGTCAGCACCCTCCTTAATCCGCCACTGTTTACAATCTTGAAGATGGCACCTTCATTTTTAGATCCTCTTCCCTAGCTTTCTTCTTCTTTCTAAAAGAAGCTCCACGTTCTTTCATTCGCTTCATAGGTAGTTTGAAATAACTCACCAATAGCCAAAATATGAAAACTAAAGCTCGTCAACCCCAACATAAACAAACTTAAAATTTACAGACTTGCCATTAGTCGAAATCTCGTCCCGGGGTGCCGCTTGTTATAGGAAAGTACTAGATTTCGTGAAAAAACAAACTAGATTTGCACAAAAATGCTAGATTACAAGCTGCACCATCGTGCACAATAAAATCGGTATTGCAGTTGCAGACAGTAGACGTGAACATCGTGTACATGATTTGTTAACACTTTAAAATCGTTAACCTTTTTTTCCACGCGATCAGAAACTTGTGTCTTTTGTTTAAGGCTCAAAGTGCGATTTGCAAGAAGTCGGTCAAGTGAAATAGCACTTCACCGAAGGTTAGCAAAACTTACACAAAGGAACATTCCTAGAGCAAAACCTACTTTCCGCAAGGCACAAATAAGAGAGGTGAACAAGTGGAAGGTAATAATACAGATTAGCAGGTTGAGGATGGGATAGGCTTCACTCGTTAATTCTGATCTACAGTGCAACACTTTTATACATGGTAATTAACCACACACGATGATAAATACAAATCGTACACACTTTTACGAGATGCCTTTTGCTTTGAAACGCGAAACTTAGGAAAATGGAACAACAACAAAGTTCCTACCTGATCTCAGCCTTGGCTATAATCATTTTAAGACCCCACCATCCTAGAATTTCCCATACACCATCCACTCTCTTTTAAAAAATCAACCTTGAAGTAACTGATTTGGCTCTTCTGCAAGAAATGCTTTACATTTGGCAGCTCTACTAAATAACATTCTCACTCTCTAAACTTAAAGCAGGCTAATACCTGCTTAGTAGCATTAACTACTTGCTCAGCTACAGCAAGTAACTTCAATTACTGCTTGGAAAAATTCTCACTCACAGCACAATTTCAAACAGGCTAACAGAGACTCATGAAAAAACACCAGATAGTGAAGAATAACACTAGAATATCAGATGAAATCCAAAAACACTATGAGTAACAACAATGCCGTTAACTCCACACCGCATTCTGCCAGAAAGTAAAATCGTGCATTTGCCCACATTCTATATATCACGCTCACAGACTGAATAGCATTCTACAACAAAACTGCAACACAACAATTGCTTTATAAATCCACCTGCGCCACAACCTTCTTCGGACTTAGTTATAAATCCCCTTCCGGATTTACAATGCGAACACTATTGTACCAAATTTTGCCGCCCACAACAATCCAGCCGTACCGCCCTTCAATATATCCGCAACGACCAAAGGTTGCTACACCATACTGTCTGTACTGATGGTCAAGATTCTACTCCCAACATATTTCGTCACTTCGGTTACTTTTTCATGATGATGAGGCTGATTAAAACATGATGAAAAGTAACTTGTCAAAATTCGCTTTGCAGTTCTATCACTACAAAAAAATTCAAATTCATCATTTTGTTTCAAACCTTTCGTTTCTGTGACCTCAATAACAAAATCCAAGTTTTTTCCAGGGTTGGTTGGAGAGAACGCTAACCCTGATATGACAATTAACAAGTGTCACAAACTCAACCTTATATCTTTGTAATTAGAAAACACATATCTTTGCAAATGATTACTCTTGATCATTGTGGAACTAATTTTTTTACTGACAATAAAAACAGTAAATTTCGAAACGTCTGGCAATTTTTTTTTATTTGAAGTTTCTAAGTGCTTTTCACTTTTACAGAAATAGTTTTTACTAATTTTTGATAATTAATAAATCTTCAGACCTTTCTTTATCTTTCCGTTGCAGCATCAAACTAATGACGATTTTGTTGTCATATTATGAGGATCTTTTAACATAAAATTTTTCAGTATTTTGACTAGCTTATATGTTTTTTTAAACGAAGCGTTCTTTTCTTTTTGGTAAACTATGCACGGACTTGCTGTAGATTCTTATTGCATATAAAACAGCCACAATAATCGAAAACATTGTTTATTCGACGTTTCGGCTTATGCGTAAGCCATCGTTAGGAATAAATGAAATGCGACAGTAAAGGAACAAATAAGGATGCAATTTAGGGCATTCGTAATGTGTTGCGTCATATAGACCATTATGTGTTAAAATGCAGTAGGCGAATGGATGAACCATCGACGTTGAGATCTGGCTGATGTTGCTGAATCAGAAGAGACTCGACTAGGAGAAGGTCCTTCTGACTGACGATGCTTCCCAATATTTCCGATTGTTTGAAGTTAAAATGGTGCGTGGGATTGGCCAACAGATGTTTACAAACTTCAGAACGTTGATCAAATTTGTGTTCGTTGATTCGGGTTATTAAAATTCGGCGAGTCTGTCCAATGAAATTTGGCCCATACGTGCATGTTAGTTTGTAGACTACACTTGAGCGACGAAGATCATTCTGTTTGTCTTTATATGTAAAAGATTTTTTCAACTTATTAGTTTCATATATGAAACGAAACTGAAAGGGCATGATGGCATAGCGGTCTACAAGTCTTTGCATTTCTCGCCGGACTTCATTGGAAATTTCCCCGAGGTAGGGGAGAGGCATGTTGATAGTGGTTGTCATTGGCGGTGTTATCGTGAACGAATTAACGGAAGTTTCATGTTTCTTGTTGAGATATTTCATGATACAGCGATCAAGGTATGCTTTGGCATATCCATTTTTGACCACCATGCTTTTAATGTTCATGAATTCATTGTGTATGGCATTATATGTGCTGGCGATTTTATAAGCCCGGTAAAGTAATCTAAACACAAGATTTCTCTTTTGGTGGTGAGGAATGAAACTTGTCCAATGTGTGTCGAGGCGAGAATGAGTAGGTTTCCGATACGTTGTTGTTTGTATTCCGGTCGGAGTTTTTTCTATTAGAACATCCAAGAAGGCAAGAGAGTCACCGCACTCTAATTCTTTGGTAAAAGTGATGTTATTAAGTACACTGTTGAGGGTATTAAAGACAATGTCCAGCGCACTCATGTCGTTGAAAGCAACAAATATATCATCTACATCAGTGCTTCCCAACCTTTTTCAGTTCGCGACCCACTTTTAATGCAAGTTTTATTATGCGACCCACAATCAGATATAAGACTAAGATTAACAGTTACGTAAGACCTGCATCTTTGCTACTGTTTACCTGAAATCAACAAACTACTAATCTCCCTGTAGTTATAGTAGCCTGCCTACACTTTCCAACGTCTAGGAGCGTACGTACTGAAATAGTTAATGTGACACAACACATCTAATTGTTACATATTTGTTACATTCTTGCATATTTGTTACGTAATGATAATGCAATAATTTCCCGATCTAATAGAAAACTGTAACATTTAGAAATGCTTCGCGACCCACCTGAAATAGCTTCGCGACCCACCAATGGGTCGCGACCCACTGGTTGGGAAGCACTGATCTACATAGTGCCAAGGGACGATTGGCTTGTTCTGAACGTTAATTTTTGTGAGAGCTTGATCTATAATGTGGTTCATTATTACGTCGGCAAACGGAAGACCAATGGGCGAACCCACTGCTACGCCGTCAATTTGTTTGTAGAATTTGCCATTGATTTGGAAAGTGGTGCTTTGGCAGATCCACTTTAGTTTTTTTTGTTTTTCTTTAGTGGTCCTTTAACTGTCGCATTTCATTTATTCCTGATGATGGCTTACGCATAAGCCGAAACGTCGAATAAAACAATGTTTTCGATTATTGTGGCTGTTTTATTTGCAATAAGAATCTTTTCTTTTTACTTTGGCAACTTGACTGCTGCTTACCTATAAACATCATAACCTGAAAAGGAACAAACACAACACACTACGATTTCGAGAATGCTTGGTTGTAAACGAAGTATTTGCATCTGTTGTTATACAGTATCGACTGACCCGGCAAATTATACGTAAAATCAGCGGCGTAGCGAGGTTAAGTGCCGCCCGGGGCCGAGCATAAAAGTGCCGCCCTTCCCACACCTCAAATTTGTTTACAAGAATTTAAAATGAAAGAAAAACATGTTTCGCGCTTATAAAAGATATAAGGGGTAATCAAGCACTCACAAACTGCAGTGGATCTTGTTTTCCATTGTCGATTTATGCTTCCTGCTTTTTCTGCTTGTGCCTTTCTCGTCATTACTCTTCCTATTTTTCCTGCTTTCCTGTATGCATATGGACCCAGCATATGTCCTCAAATTTCCCCTGTTACTTTTTAGTCTCCGATATGCTGCACCACTCGGCTTTGATCGTTTTCTCCAGGTTTCTCAACCTGTGGGTCACGGAAGAAGTTTTGACGGTTCACGGCCAGGTATCATTGAAGTGGAGTATGCTTTGCAAGTTGGACCCTTTAACGTAAACGTTGTTAGCTCATGAGCTGCAAATGAAACAATACGCTCTCTTTTGTCATTATGTGTTAAAGATTATTGCAACACGGAAATTTCAACTTAGCCTACCACACTATGCATAATATGCAGTTACTGAAGACATTTTGAGGCAGACAGACTGCTTATGTTGCCAGGAAAACGAAATCTAGAAGCAGGCTTAATGTGGAATATGTCATGATTTGTGCATCACTCATGCACTGAGCTCGAATATCTATACTTTCTAACAACCAGCTGATGATATTTTCGGGGGGAGCAAAATGATTGTAAGTTGTTGTACCTCACAACTAAGCAATTTTTTGAAAATTTCAAAAGGAGCAATTGTCCGGTTGTCACCCCTCGTTGCGGCTCTGGTTTCTAACAATAAACTGGCACGGCCTTTACACTGACTGTAACGAACGTTGTGTTATCGAAAGTTGTTTTTATTTCTGTTCTGTGCGAGTGCAACAGTTATCGTAATGGATAAGTTTTACAGTGGGCCGCGTTGTTTTACTGGGCCACATGCTTGAAAAAGTTGAGAATGCGTGGTTTGCTCATTCCAGGGGATCAAACAAAATGTTAAGAGCGGTGATGGCAGCGTACCTACTTCACAGATGTAAATATTTACGTATGCCAAGATTTCGTGTAGTAGCCTATCCCCCTCTTTAACTAAAAATATGTATGCTGCATATAGCAGATTACAATAATAAATTTAATAATAATATATCAATGATATAAAAATGTTTCATTGTTCATTTCCCGTTTCAGTATCGGTTTATTTCTCTTAGAATATATAAAAGGCTTCAAACTTAACTCTGTCGGCATTTACACTGGACCCTCGGTGCGGAACACATTTTGGTAAAGTAGGTCAAATAGGCTTAAATTCGATGGAAATCGCTTGTTGTTGCAGTTGACTGCATCGCCTTGAACTACTGAGGCAAGCACAAGAGAAAGATGGCAATTCGGGGCATTAAATAACAGAAAGCAACCAGCAGCAGTAGAGACCCATCACTGACTTCACTCTACTGCTACTAGGTTGCACTATCATTATACAGGGATAAGTGAACTACGATTATTCGCTTGTGGTGACTATCACAGTGACTTGTTACTTATGGACACCATTTAGTGGTGACCATTTATTTACATGTGGCGCCATCTACCGACCGCCACACTGTGTTAATAAAAGCCTTCACCACAATCATACCCAAACATACCATTTGCTCTTACGTTAGATTTTCAGACTTAGCTTCAACCCTCCAAATTCATCAAAATGAGTGCAACACCTTCTGCAAGCTTTTCTTGTTGAAATGACTTTTTCTATGACTGCAAATGTTCAGTGTACCGTCGAACAAAGACTCAAGCTCTCTACGAAACCTACGTTGCGTATTGGTTGGTTCTAATTTACTCGCAGTTCAAGCCTACTACCTGAACTCTAAATTATCCTCGCAAGCATACCAACTGCACTATCTCGCTTCATGAACGCGATTTTCCGACACCATGATTTCATGCAGGTTTTCTTTTTATCAGATTTTGAGTGGAGGGGCAATAAAAGCTTCGCACTATCAGACCAGTAATGTTTGCTAGTCTGCGGTCGAATGTCATCTCTGGCTTTTTTTCAGAGGGCTTTTGACTGGGGAGGGAAAATGTCTTTGGCTGCACAGGAAATTGTAGGGAGTGGGCGACAGTTGCTCCCCAATGTAAGTATCATTAAAAAGGCGTGATTTCAAGACAAACACTGGGGTACTTTAGCACTCTGGATTTGAACCCAACGTTTGAGTAAACATTTAATGAATTTTATTACTTCACAGCCACATTTCCTAGTTTTTTTTAGCTACCCTACCAGTCGAGGGCTTCTAAACAGAAAAACTTAAATAAGTTAGAACTTTTAAAATTGTATTAAAAAATAATGAAGAGTTGGAACTCTTGAACCACTTTTAAAAACTAGTTTTTAATCAAAAAGTTCCGCCCCCGAATATGCCGCCCGGAGCCCAGACCCCCAGCTACGCCACTGTTCAAAATATAGATTGTTTTTATACGTTTCACAAATATTTGGTATTTATGCAGTACATGCACAATAGTTCACAATGCAGTTATCCTCCAGGGTTGTGCGCAAAATTGGTAACTTTTTGAGCTTTTTAGAAGTCTTAATAATACCAGAAGATAGGATCATTCTTTACCGAAACGCTAGTAATTACAATTCGTTTTTAGTTTTTCTCTTTCTTTCATTGCTTTTTTCTTTCGTTGTTTGAGACATTTCTGATTCATCGTTATCACTATCCTCTTTATCATCAACGTTATTATCTTTTCCTTCCTCCTCCCTCTTTCCAAATTGGTCCGGTGCGTCGCCATTCTCATCATCGCGATCTTCGTCTTCGTCGTCATCTTCCAGGTTGTAATCGTTGTCATCGTCCTCGGTGTTAATCTTTCCGATCAACACATCGGAAATCCACTTTTCAAGCTCGGCCATGGTCGGCAGGCGGGACTTTCTCCTTTCCAACCAAATACTATCGGCCTTAAATGACAAAGGTTAACGATAATCACATGAATATGGTTAAAGTTATGGTTATTGAAGTCGTCATTTGGGAAAGAACTAAACGATTTTCAAAGTAAAGCTGTTGTTTCACAAGAAAACAATGCAGTATGTCCATAGCCTACCAAACAAGTTTTCAACTAACAATTTCACAGAACTTTAATAGTTTTTTTTGCAAACTCGGGATACGCCAAATGTTTTTCGTTGACTATATTTTGTATTTTTATCATAAAATTCATATGTTGTGCCTGAAAAACGTCTTCTATATTAAGAAAATAAAATCTTCAAATGCTCTGTGCCCTCAAATCTACTCGTTTTCAAATAAAACTGCTTCAGAACAAGGTTTGTTTATCTCAAGCTGTTCAACCATTAATTGTGTCAGGTGTTTTATCCTTGCACGGTATGTGCACTTGCCAAACTTACCATACAAAATGTAGGATTCTCTTAAACAGCCGTTCCCTACATTGTCTGTGCTCACCAACCACCCTCACAAATAAAGTGTGCACCTCTGTTATCACAGAGTTCAAGCAACGTATTCCATTGCTAGTTTCTAAAAAATATTTTGTCACGCTGCACAGTTATCATCTCCTTCACCGCCAATTGACAAGTCTTGGTTTAAATCCACGACATACAAAAACACAAAAGAGCCCTTCCAAAACTATTTTGAAGAAACGACTAAAGTAACAAATTGTAATTAAGTTTTTGTTCATTTGAATATTACAAAGATTTGAATGGCTCAATTCCTTAGAATTGAAAACGAAACTGTCCACCAGATTTTAAAAACAGGGTTTGAAACAGCAAATCGTACAATAATAATTTGTCCAACCTTTCAGAAAAATACGCCAACAATCACTATTGTGAACATTTTTCAGATAACTTTCAACTACTTGAAAAATCTCTTGGTACGTATCCAGACCTCAAAACAATTTAACAGTTACGGAGAAAATCTTACAATTTAGTACGTATTTACCAATAAAGAATTGTTCATTAGGAGCTGGTACCAAAATAGGATTAATAAGTTTCCTTATCCGTTCTATTCTTCAACACTTTTCACTACGCGTTGCGAACTAGTCAAGTAACTTCACTCTACCCGTGAAACAAGCAAGGAATGTATCGCAAAATGTAGAGAAGGAATCGATTTCACGTAACACTACGCAACGTCAGTCCTTGAGATTTTTTTTAAATAAGATGCAATGACTGACGATGCGTAGTGTTACGTGAAATTGGTTTCCTATTAAAAATTTGCGATAGATTCCTTGCTTGTTTCATCTGTGGAGTGAAATTACTTAAATACAGATATGTGCAATTTTGAATCCATCGCAAAAAGATGAAAGCGAAGGCCAGTCGGCTGATTTCTCGAAACCCTACAGAAAACCTAGAGCTTTCAGTTGTGACTAGTAACTTATATATACTGCCACTGGCATCACCTAGCTCATTTTCAGCCTTCAAAACGTCCTTCCAAGCGTTATATGATCCACCTTCTCACTTTTAGCCTTTAAAAAGTCAATCGCAGGATTTTTGAAGAAAGTGTGTCCCTGATACAGCTTTTACTGCCAGTTTTAATTTAGACATCATTACTTAACTTCAGGAGTTCCAACCAGTGTTGGGAACTTTAGGAAGATAGAACTCCCCGAAGAAAAAGCATCAACATCCAATACCCGCCCGCAAATAAAATAAAACCCACCCCTGGTTGTGCGAGGTCAGGGAGAACGATCGCCCTCTATGAAACATGACTTTTGTGGAAATGGGGCAAACTGTTTGGAAAACGTTTCAAATATCACATATGGTTTCCAAGAAGATTGTGTCCTATGTTTTGGGCCAAAGATTAATCAAAATTTCGTGATTTTTTAATTTCCGTATGTATGTCTAGTGCAGGGGTTCCCAACCTGAGGTACATGTACCCCTACGGGTACATTTGTCTATTTTAAAGGGTACATTTAAAGTTAGCAATAGTAGGAAAAACATATTTATATATAATTTATTTCCAAATATTTATACATATATCAGTGAATATTATTTTCAAAAATCATTATGTGCTTATTGTTAAATACCATGATAAAATCTTTGTGAAAGTTCAGTAGATTTGTTATTTTACTCAGCTTTATTGTCATAAGACATTTTAAGCTTACATGCACATCTGTCGAAATGTTGAAGGGGTACAACATGGTCAGTGAAAGGTTGGGAACCCCTTGTCTAGTCCAACAATTTAACAAAAATGTCTTGAACACCTTATTCCATTCGTTTCCACAATTGCACGCCAAAAGTTGCTAATGCTGGAAAAAGCTGGCATGATGATCAAAAGATATAAAGTTAGGTGCAATAACAAAAAGTATAAACTTCTTTGGCCTTTCAAGTAGTAGTAGTAAGACTTGCTTAAGGGCATGACCCAAGACCCTTGTTTGCATTAAAAGCAGACATGCGCTTTTGTTGAAACGGTGTTCTTTCAGCTGATTTTGCTATGCTTTGCAAATCTAATATTTCAACTTTGAAAAACCCTGAATTCTTTGTTAATCCTATGATATGACTAGATCTCTTTCAACAGTTCCAGGACTTTATCGCCATAAACGAAAGTAACATGTCCAGTTTGTTTCTGTCAATAATGCACTGTCATTACAATGACTTAGACCATCCTGATGTTACACAAGATCAACAGAGAACATTTATGTATGATATTACCTGACACGAGATTTAAATTGACCAAGTCATTAGTTTGTTTTTTTCATTATGTAGTTTGTTATCGTTTTAATAAAGCATAAACTTAAGTGTCCCATTCCCATTGTACTTGAGCACAGTCAAAGATTCAAAGTTTGAATAAAAAGCAGGCAGAACTGAGCACAAAAACTGACGCTCAAAGCATGGTGTGAATTCTCCGTAACGCATGTCAAAAGCGACGAGTAGGGCGAGAAGCAAAGCAAATCAAAACGCGCTTGTCGCATGTTGAAATAGACAAGCGTAATTACTGCAAGACACTTCACCAGGGAGCGAGCTACAAAATCACTCTGGTAAACACTTAACATACATAGTATCAGCGTTTTACAACTTTGCAACTTCTAAGACAAAAAGATTTTCCATTACCGTCACCAATGCATGGGCGTTGGAAGGATTTTTTCCATAGGGGTCAATACTGGATTTTTCCAGGGGTAGCCAAAAGTTTTTTGCAGGGGATGGCCAAGAACGGTGAAATTTCATTTTAACTACTCGAAACTAAGGAAACAATCTTTTTTGCAAAAAATTCGTAGAAAAATATCAAATTTCAAAATCCAGCGCCCCTTCTGACGTCCGTGCTCCAGTGTTAAGGTCCATGGACTTACGTCAGTAACGTTGACCAGACCAATGTGTGGTTCGCTCAGATCAATTCCGAATGTCCGCTCCCAGTAGTCGTGCAGCTGTTGTAAAAAATTATCTTTCCAGTCAGAAGAAAATTTCAAAATTAAAGTTTGAAGGACTTCAACGATTGCTGAAGTTATTCTTCATTTTTTTACCAAACACGATTCGCGTCAAATGACCGCGCCACACGTGAACATATACCTTCCCCCACGGGCAATGTTGAAAACGAGTCACTTAGAGTGACCAACGAATTGAATCCCAATCCCCTGGTTCAAAAAAGCAAGCTTGAACCCTTGAGATATCAGAAACTTATCATGAAAAAAATTTTGTTGCTTTTCAAAACGAAAACGATTGATTTTCTAGCAAAGACAACAAACATTACATTCTTGATCATTAACAGAAATGTTTACCAAAGTAAAGTCGTCAGGGTCAATCCAGACCATTGACAAGTCGGGGTTATCATTTCGTTGTTGCGCGACTTCTTTTATCATCTGCAAGAATTCGTAACCTTCGGGATCTTCGACGTCAGCGAATGCGACCACGTGAACGCCGTTAACGTCGTCTTCCTGAGAATAGCCAGCTCCTACTTCAAATCAAAATAACTGCAAAGCATGTTCAAAGATGTGATCGCAAGAGGAAATTCAAACGCAACTGAAACTTATTTACCTGCACTTGGTCACAAACGCTATATGCATAAAAGTTTGCGTAATGATTCTGTACAGCAACTCTATATTGTGGAGTTTTGTTTTCAAATCGTGAGCTGGAATTATTTTTGCACTTACGTACAGTATACATCCACTTACGTCAAAGTTCTCCCCAAGGTCAGTATTAAACACTGCAAAACAAGGCTATACCATTTCACATTTGTAAACAGGAAGCCCAACATCTAGCAGTGATTCGCAACAACCAGACAACAAAACCTCAGTTTATAGAGAGATGGCTTTTAGGTTTTACTCCAATCCCTATACCGTGCTGCTTAGGGTTGTTACTTCATGTTGCAGTAAATCTGTCGGCGTATGATGGTTTCTAAACGATGACAGCGAGGCTCACAATTTGCCCAGTGAGTGCACAAGTTACTTCTACAGAGGTGTCGTCACCTCTGCAGAAGTAACTTGTGCACTCATTTTCGATGATGTGGGGCAAGCAAAAAAGGGGCGTTAACTATCAGTGCAAGACACAAACACGATCCAGTAGGGAGATAACAATTGCAAGCGAGGGGACCATCTCCCGCGGGGATGACACCACGGGCTCATTTAGTTGAGGCTCCTTATGGGCGATGCGAACACGCACCGGAAAGGACGCCAAGTCTGCAAATGCAATGGGCAAGCAACAATAGAGATTCCCCGCTCAACCAGGTTCACTCTATTGTTGCTCTTGTGCATGGCTGCATTTTTAAAGCACTTCCCGATTGCGCACTCTAGGCATGTGACGCGATGCGCTGTCACACTCCCCACTGACAACGGGTCCTAGAATTAAACAGTCTCACATGATGTGAAATACATTTCTCCTAACCCTTAATGCAACTCAACAAGGAGACAAGCCTTAATCAGCAAAGCTCGTTGACAACTTTTATCCACCTCACGTACCCAAGTGGTGTACATGTCCAGTGGCCGGAGTTTTCGCAGGGTGGCTCGTTTGTGGCTCTCCACAAACTCTTCGACTACCACATTGTCGAGAGGACCTTCTCCTGGTATGGTGAGCGGCTTTTTCATGTAAGGCTCGTAAAAGTCGATCTGATTCAATTCTGTCAGTCCAAGCTGCTTGGCAATCTTAAAAAATTTCACACGTCTTTGCTAAACGAGGCTTCATCGGTTTATCATGACTACCGACAGGAAGTCCTTACGTGAATGCAAACAATATGCCAACACTCATTTTCGGGTATATTCGACAGTAAGCGCGTGTATTACCACAAAGCAATCTAAGTTCGACACGCCATTGAAGCGTCGGATTTATGTTCGGAGACAGAAGTAAAAAGTTAAATTTGGTTCGCTTTGTTACGTTTGCCTTCTCAGTAAAGGCAAAAGAAGATGATCGAAATCAACGGAATTTGGTATCATTTGCAAAATGACAAGCAAGGGTTAATTAGGTTTGACTAGATCTAATACATTCATAAAAACTAAGCGCAAACAAAACATTTGCCAAAGTGTTTTTTGGAAATAGACTATAGCATGGCAATCAGTTCACTGTTGACAACCAGTTCGCTGATATAAGTAAAAGCTTGAGACACTTGTGAATAAGGTAGATTTAATTCGAAACAAGCCAAAGCATACCTGTTTTTGAAAAACGGCGTAAAATGGGACCATTGGCTGAAAATTCAGAGCGGCATCAACGAACTCATCATACGCTGAGAAAGAGGTATTGATAGATTACTGTTAAACTGGTGTGACAGCAAACACACCTTTTTCCTATCGCTAATGTTTCAAGAACAGTGCTTCAACGTATTTTACTGCGTACTGGCATACCAATCCTTTCCTCTTTTGCTAAGGGTCGAGGCTCACAGCGTCTTCTGTTCCTCCTGGTTTGATTTTACTTTAAATGTGCGCCATAACATCAAAATATTGCAAGGGTCAAATTATATCACAAATTTTTCAATCCTTCCAGCCTAATTCCCGTGCAGTGGTTTCCACGTGCTTCCAAATTTTAGCAATTCACAGATCGAAAATTTGTTTTTTGTAGAGATTTGCGTATCTAATTTAGGACGTGATTGCAACGAATATCGGTATAGGCGTGAGTGTTCTTAAAACTTTACAGACTGAGGGCGTGATATTTACTGTGTACAAAGTTTTGAAGAACCGTAAAATATCTTCGTACTATGTCCCTTCATAGTTCTATTAGAACCAATCGCTTTTTCATCGTCTCTTTTCTGTACGTTGTGAAACATTACACAAGTAGCCAAATTCAGGGCATGAATAATATTCTTGGGAAAAATACTGATTCTAGCCAAATGTCTCGCTCATTTTTTATTTTGTTTACTTCTGCTCACCAAACAACAATTTTGTGAAAACAAAGCACATTAGTGGAAGTTAAATGTCGACAGATTGGCAAGAATACTTACGATTTCGTACCTAGGACAAATCTGATTTTTGCAAAAACCCCAATAACATATGTCCTGATACGTTTGCAGCGATTTCCTAGTTCTTGTCACTGGCATAAACCTTCATACCAATCCATGCAAGTGTCCATGAAGATATCAAACTATATTTGGTTTTATTTTGCGAGGCGTACAGTACGCTTTCCATGTAAACAAAGTCCTACTTACGCATTAAAAATAGTTTGTATGATTACCATAACTTTCAAAGTAAAGTGGTGATTTTGTTGACAAAAATAGCTGAGTCCATAAATTGCATATTACAGTGATAACAGACAGAGCACTTACCAAATGTGCTACTGGTTTCAAAGTACCCAACAACTTTCATCAATTCGTTCCTACGGAAACCTTGGACTTCGACTTTTGTGTTGATTTCTTCCACTGGGTGTTCGTCTAGCTGCGAAACATATGTAATTCGTCTAAATGTGAGCAGAAACAAAATAAGTATTTGCGATCAAAACGCTCGGCTCGACCAGTAGTTTGACTGTCAAATGGGGAAACAAGTAAAGGCTTGATAACGCGCGCATACGGTGTGATGTTATGCATAGACAACAGGTTTGTGGCAGATACCCTCTAAAACTGGAGATCCGCGTTGTTTGTGTCCTACGCCGAGCACCTACTTATTCTCGAACCTTCCGATTTTGCAGGAAGCGTAATGGAACATATCGCGGGAGATCATTTGTGTCCACTGATTTTGCAAAAGATCCAGCAAAAACACATTTTATCCAGCAGAAAGAAGCAAGCGACACGCATCATCTACTGCAGCCACCTCCAAAACGAACTCCACTAGAACATCGGCTGATCTCTGTCCATCGAATAGAACTCGGTGACCAGACTTGAAGGCGTAAATGGAGCCCCCTTCAAATATCCCTGTGTGAAACAGGAAGAGTAGAAATACGCAGGACAAATATACGAATACAACACATATTCTCTCGAATCAAAATTGAAAGATCATTGACATTGCATAAAAGTAGAAATTGAGACGCCATTGTCTGCTCAATCCTCCAACGAAATACAGTCAGACACGAAAACACGTAGATGTTTGTCTGCGGCAAGTTAACTGTTGGCGAAACCAAATCCTATTTTTAAGCTTATATCAGGAGTAAAACGCATTTCGATTTGAGCAGGACTATTTCCAAAACAACAATCCGACAGAATGTATCGCAGCTGGATCAAAGCAGTTGATTTTTAAATTAGTCAGAAGAAAGAAATGCATGGCAGCTGAAAAACATAAACAATGAAAAACATATTACCCAATTTTTCAGCCAATTTTCTATCTTTTTCAAGATCAACAATCCCATAACCGATTCCTTCTCTTTCCGTTATTTGAGAGACCAGCTGAAGACAGATAAGAAAAAAGTCACACAACCTACGACTTTAAAATATTGCCTAACTTCAAACACGTCGGAAATTATGACCACTTACTTCCAGCATTTCTTCGGTCAACTGCCATTGCCTCTCTTGAAAAGCGTCGCCTGGCTCTGTGGGAATGGTGAAATACACCACAAGGATGTCGTACTTTTTCAAAAACCTGACATTAAAAATTTGAGATGACTAATAAAGCAATTACAAGAGTGCAGGTAAGGTAACCATATTGTATTGTTTACTGCAAAAACCGGATGCGAAACAATAAAAAACAAACGCTGTTTGCAAACACGTGAAAGCATTCCCAAGCTTGCAGTTGGGAGACCGAATAAAACCATAGGTTATCTAGCCGATACTCAAAGACACTTGCGGGATACAAACAAACAAAAGAAACACATAAAACATGAAAACCATGAAATAGGAACAAAAGTTCGCCAATAATTATTTAGTAGATGCTCCAGTGGAAAACATAAAACAATATTCTGTTGATATGTATTCGCAATTTGACAGGCACTTCTGAGAATTAAACGAGGAATTTAGTACTGCCATAGTCAGTAATTGCACACAGGCCCGTAACCAGCTTGGGACACCAGGAGGGGCGAAGAGTTTTCTGAAAGGGGCTCATATTTTTTTAACTGTGTCCAAAACATTTTTCCAGGCGGGGCGAACATTTTGATAGGGGGGGCTTCGCCCCCTGGTTACGGGACTAACTGCACATAGCTTTTTTAAAGTAGTGAAAAGGCACATTCTTGTATTCCGCATTAATTTCTCTCCATATCACTGCTCCTTTGTAAGAAATTAGTTTTTTGGCAATATTAGTATGGACACTAGGAATAAAATAATTGATTCCTATCATATCTTGTATTGCAGTTATGTAAATCCGATGAGGTCTGGAACAGACTATTATGAATGCTGGGCAATATCCCGTCACGAAATCTGTGCATAAATTGGCCAATTCCAGTTTATATATATCCGGAAATTTAAGAAACGTCCATGTTTTGTAAATGGGACTTACCTGCGTATTGTAATTACTGAACGTCACGCTGCGCAATATGTTATTTTGTTTCACATGGATTAGTTTTAGATCTGACGTGGTTGCAGACCCCCAAGCTGCAATACAATAACCTAAATGTGTGTGTACAAAACTACACTATAGTAATTTGGGCGTGTTTATTGGTAATATGTTTCTCGTTTTGTAGATCGAATTTGAGGCAAAAGCTAACTTTGTTTCAATGTGCTTTACATGTGATGACCAATTAAACTTTTCATCTATAATAACGCCGCGATATTTCACAGTTTGCTCACGTTTAATCTGATGGTAGCCTAGTCCAACTAAGAATTTCTCTGCTAAATTACGTTGTACTTTCTTTCCTGTCAAAAGATACACTGACTTAGCATAATTCATAGATATTTTATTCAGGGACATCCAATCATGTAGTTCAAGTAATTCATGATTCTAAAAGAAGACACTCTTGTATGCACACATTGCATTTTTGCAGTTCACCAGTTACCGACAATTCTTTCGAAAAGTTCAGATTTTTTTCGTAAAAAGAGAAATACGTTTGAAAGGAAATAGCATATAAAAAACAGTTCGTCTCTCAAATTTTGTACTCCAGTAAATATTGCTTGGAATAGTTGAATAGGCCAAACTAATCTATTCATGACGAACTGTACAAGCTCAAAAAATTCCAACTCCAAACAAGCGTCAGTCCGTCATATTTCAACTCCAATATGGCGTCCCTTCAAAATTCAAATTGGAATTAGCGCCTCCTTAATCTGATTGTAATGCATTGCCACATGCGCAGCACACCTGTTGAAGTTTTTCTTGCTGAGGTTGATCAAGCGTCGTTTGCCATCATGTGACGGAAATTCCAATCCTTTGTCACTTGACGATATAACAGGAACACCTGAAAAAGTCACAGAGAAACCAGGCAATCAAAAATATTTTACTGAGATCTTGAAAAGTGTCTTTCATGGATCGCAAACGTCTTTTGTTAACCATGGACAGCAACATTTGATCAATGTTATGTCGAAAATCTATGAAAAACCCCAGACCATTTCCGCATTTATGTTGCTGTAAGCCGTTTCACATATTGTATATCGAAACAAACATTCATAAAGGCATACATAGCCAATCGTTCTTTTAAAGGACTATTCGCTGACGACCTGTTGGACGACGTGACGCTGAAGCCACAAGTCATTTCGTCGGCACTTAAAAGCACTAGTGTTTCTGTATGCTTTCGAGGAATCGAAAGCACGATGGGTGTAAGCAAGGAATCGATCAGCAAATTTTTAATAGGAAATCGATTTCACGTAAAATTACGCATCCTCAGTCCTGAAAATTGCAAGCAAGGCTTACAGGTGAAAAGCTGAAAGGCTGAAGTAACAGCAGAGAAAAAACAAACTCAAGACTACAATCAAAATTTCGCAACACAAGCTCATAAATCATAACATCTTAACAAACTGACTGACTTCAAGAATACTAGTGGCGGCAAAAAAACTGACTCATGAAATAAGTGTTTACTCAAAATTTAAAAGACGTTTACTCAAATAAATAAATGACTGAAACATCTAACTAGTTGATGCTAATGGCTGAAAAATTTCTCCAGCTAAAAACTAACTCTAGGTGAAATGACTAACAACGGTAGAGAAAAATAGTTAGCCATGTGTGGGCAGTAAGTCTCTGGGGTACGCATTTAAACCTGCCACGAGTTCGCTTTAAACGCTGCGGTGGGAGTAAGCAAGCTTGTGTTGAGAGAAAAGCTAGCACACAAAGCGGAAGACAACATCGGATTGAGTCAAACAACACAAAGCATCGTAATAATTATTCACATGGGGGAGGATCATGCTCTGAATGTTGATTTGCGCGTCAATTAGGTGATACCATTTATTTTCACAAATATCCAGAGAGTGACAACTTGGTTGTTCCACAAAAGTAATGGTGTATGCTTCGTGCAGAGGTGGCTTGTTTATAGTGCCGTGGTTCTCTGAATCGTGCCGCGACAAGGCCATCTGGTCCTTGTCACTGTCAGTTTTACAATCTTGTTTGTTCCAATTACTGCGATGCGCTGACCATCTTTTGGAAAATTTGTTGCTTGTTTGACCAACATACTGTTCATTACATATCACACAAGTCGCGACGTAAATACCAAAATCTGCGCAAGTCAAGCTTTGGTTTAGCTTAAAAGTTTTGGTTTTAGTCAGCAATTGTGACACATTTGGTACCATGGATTTGTTATTTTTTCCATAGCAACCACAAAGTACACAGTGCTCACATGGCCTTGAGCCACCTTTGGTTTGCTTTCGTGTCTTGTTTAAAGCAAGGTCTTTGTAGTTCGTTAGCTTTTGTCCAATTGTGGTGGGTCTTTTGTAGGTAATCATTGCCTTCG
>Ga0210059_1003815_pt1 | contig 24238 bp, 14 predicted proteins | sample Ectturendosymbi2_FD_188042 | JGI IMG/M metagenome (GOLD analysis project Ga0210059, IMG submission 188042) | Ecteinascidia turbinata endosymbiont from Florida, USA - Sample 2 (SPAdes) (version 2) | ecosystem: Host-associated > Tunicates > Ascidians > Unclassified | place: Key West, Florida...
GGGGGGGCTTGAGCCCCTTCAGCCCTCCCCCTGGCTGCGCCTTTGTTTTCAACCATAGCCGACTCAACGAATCCATCTAGCAGAGGTAGGTTGGGAATCCGATAATAAGGGATTCGAGCGGAAAAGAGGTTGGGTGGTTTGTATCAAGTCTTGTGCAACCTTTTCTGTACTTGTTTAATGCTAAAACCACTACCGTGGAACAGATTAGCCTATTCAATCTAATCTGTAGCAAAACTGACGGATTAATTTGTTGAATAGTTTTACCTGTAGGCTAACTATACCTAGTTAGGGAAACAATCGGAAAAAGTGAATCGGTTGAGCAAACTGGAAGATTATTCGGTAGGTTACAAGACATCAGATATTGGGCTGAAGGACTATTACCCCAATACTTATTAATAAGTTTTCATTACACCTTGGTAAAGTAGAGTGATTCAACCTCTGCAAATTATGTAGCCTAATATTGGAAGTGGATGATTTCAGTATAGGCTACATTTTGAACTTTGTATCCCAGTTATGTGGCTATGATTTCCTCAGTTCATAATGGAACACATGGAGTAGCATAAAAGTTTGTGGAATAGGTTACAGTTGCAATTTGGTGAATTGCAGTAGCCTACTTACTGTCCATAGGTTGCTAGTTACAAAGTGCTGTGAATCCTCATATTTGACACTTGTTGTATTGTACTGCAGAGACCGACTGGTTAACGATCGTGACTGAAATCAACAAAGTGGCTTTGCAAAGTGATTCTCCCGTTTCCTGCCTTGTAGAACCTGTTCAAATTCTATTAAAGTCACTTGAAGAGTGCAGTTACGATGCGACGCGGTTTTCATGACCTCATCGCCCAGCAGTTCTCCACGATTTTCTCAGCTGATTGTTATTTTTCAGACTACACCAAATAAAATCACATCTCGGCGATTCCAACAACACCTACAAAAAGCACCTTTGTGTAGTGGAATCAGCTTTCACCTTTTCATTTTTACTTATTCCCCAGCTTTCGCAATACCATAGGCCAAACCCACCAAGCAAATCTTCGAGTTGCTTGCAGTGTAAAAACGCCCCAATATCGAGTTCGCAAGTGTGATCACAAGGTAAGCCAAGGGCGACGAATCGCTCACGCGTCAATCCGATAACAGTGCAGTGTAAAATGGGCAACTGATTAAAAGCTAACACGGTAAAAAACAACGTATATGACGAATCAAGCGGTGGGCAGCACGAAGGAAATTTATAAAATTATAATGTGCACTACTGCAACATAAACCGGTATATATCAGGGAAAACGTTCGATCTTTTCTCATTCATCGTGTCTTTATCGTTATTTATGTGAAAAGATTCGATAAATCGACGTGTGTATTGATGCAAAGTCCAAACTTTCGAATTAACCCAGTCAATTCAGTGATTTTGATCAAACGTGTGTTGCGTTACGGCACGTTTGTCGAACCGTTTGTTCTTTTTTTCCACTTTGTGTTCTTGTTGACAGGTTTTAATGCTTTGGTTTCTCCGATATATCGTTAATTGCAGTCACGGCATGGATGAGAATAAATAACGCCTTGTCGAGATTGTATTTCCACGGGATCTTTGATGGAAGTGAGAAGGTTGCCCAGCTTTCTCACGGGTTTTGATGCGACTTGTATTTTTGATTTTGTCAGTAAGTCCTGGGAGATAAGGTAACATGGCTAATCCTCTTCTTTCATATTCTTCGTTCTGTGTTTTTGTTTACAGGTTCCTTTCGATAAAGCAGTCTGTCAGTGTTTCCGTTTTGTTTCAGAGTTGATCTGACGAGATCGATCTCTTCCTGTCTTTCACTTTCCTGGTCACACTTGTCGGCGCGTTGTAGCAGCGTGTTCAGTACTGCGCATTTGTGTGCAGGAGGATGCTCTGAGCGAAAAGCAGGTATTTACTAATGTGTGATGGTTTCTGATATACGTTTGTACTAAGCTGGCCATGCGGCATTCTTGTTACTGACGTATCCAGAAAAGCGATTGAGCCATATTTTCTTCTTCCATAGTAAAATTGATCGAGTTCTCAAATGCACTGATTTGCTCAAAGAAATCGGTAATCATGCCTTGTTTAAGAACAAAAGTCTTCTCGTGTCACTTCAAGTTTGAATGCGTCCGCACCAGTGTTCCACGCACATTTATTGCATTAGGAGATAGAACAGCAAGGCCCGCTTTTGTGCATTGTGTTGGCAGCAGGGAACAAGAAATAAGATGGGCCATTGTTTGTTCCTCCCCACAGAGGCAGCTGGTGTCACCATCGTTTTTATGACCCCATTTCACCAGATTGGCTTTGCAGAGGCCCACTGCAATTCTCAGGCGGTTTAGGAAGGCTCAGAAAGGCTACATCTCGCTAGGCCCAGCGAGAAGTGATGCCTGTGGGGTGATGGCGGCTAACTAGTTTGTTTTTTCTGCGCGGTGCTCCTGCCATATGGATAATCGCTGGCTGTGAAGTTGGGTGTCGAGGGCATTCACACCGTGGAGGAAGCTGTGTCTAGATTTCAATCTTTAATCTGGTATTACGCGGTTGAAGAGGCGATGTTGGGGATCGGTTTCTTGCTTCAGGTTTTCTTGCTGGGATGCCACAGTTCTTTTAATGAACGGATGAGCTGTGTCACTCAACAAGTAGAGATTCTCTACATTGGTGGGTTTTAGGCAGCCAGTGAGAGGACGGTATGCGATATTAAGGGCTGGGTCCAACTTTGAGGCGTGAGCCGATCGACACCAAACAGGAGAGGTATATTCTGTGGCAGAGAAACGTAAAGCCAGCGCCAGAGTACGAATTGTTTTTGCATTGGCACCCCATCTGGTATTTCTGAGCTTTTTGAGTATGCTGTTCCTAGATTCCACCTTTGCTTTGGTCTTGAGGATGTGTTCTTTGTAGTTGGAGAGAGCACGGGTCCAGGGTAAGACCTAAGTCGATCGGATTCCTTACATGTTGAATATTTTCCCCATACCTACTGACATGTAATTGACGATTTGCTTCCCTGTTTTTGAGGTGGAAAGCACAGAGTTGTGTCTTGTCTAGGTTTGGTCTGAGGTGTGTAGTATGGGATAAGATTGTCCAGGGCGTCACCAAGAGAGCTATTCACCTCTTTGAAGGATTTTTTCTGGGTTGCAACGCATACGTCGGCCGCATACAGAAAACTTCTGGTGCCTGGTGAGACGGGTTGATCGTTTGTGTAAATATTAAACAACAAATGGGCAAGAACGCTTTCCTGGGGAAGGCCATGTTTTTGCTGTCTCCAACATCTCCTCTTTTCTCCTAAGATGACAAATAATCTCCTATTTTCTAGCAAATTTTGAATAAAATTCGTCAGTTTTGGACCACGAGTGTATTCCAGTTCCGTCGCCACGGGGGTCTTTGGTGGGCTTAGCCCCCCAAACAAAGCTCCAAGCCCCCCCAAATTGAAATACGAAACACTATAAACTAGTGAAATGTTTGTCAAATTTTAATGTCAAGCCCCCCTTGCACAACCGTAAAGCCCCCATATTGACGACTTTCTGGTGACGGTTCTGGTGCATTCGTATTGTTTCTTGATAAGTATTCTGTGGTTGACTGTGTCGCTGCAGATAGGCCAACAAAAGCAGCTCCGGTGATTTCAGCCTTTTCAAAATCATCTTCAGTGAACTGAGTCAGATTTAGGGGCTGACCAGTGCAGGACCTTCCTGGTCTGAAGCCCGCCTGTTCGGAAATGAGGGGTCATCAACAAAAGGGTAGTGGCGATTCTAGAAGTAAAAAAGTGGGGAACCACTGTGGGGCCAAGGAAAAAGTAGGGGGTCAAGATAAATGTCTATCTTGCATGGTTATTTTTTGTTGTTTTTAAGATTAAGTTGCTATGATTAACCCTGTCAAACCCAACATAGGCTTGTGAATATCATTAAATATGAACTATCGTTTTTATTCACTCGAGACACCTCAACGCCACTGTAAATGCAATCACACACGTGTACTGCTATGTCGAATACTCTCTACTAACCATGTGACTTCCACAGCACTGCACATGTAAAACGAAACACCATTCCCGTACACAATTGTGCCAACCCCATGAACGAATACAGCTCCACGGAAGTGAATGCAATTCACATGAAAGCGAAATGGTTCCACTTTCAACCACCTATTCCATCTTGACACAGAGACAAGTAGGCTGTTGATAGCTAACTAGTTTCGTCAAAGTATTCTTACAACAAAACACATAAAAATAAGCCATCTACCAACGGATAGGTGACTACTGACTAATCCGTTTTTGTGGTAACTTATGAACATTTTGTGATTGTGGGGTAACCATAACAATGTTATGTAACTACTATTACGAGTGTAATGCCAATCTGCAGCGTGGATACGTAAGGACTATTCAATGCAGTATGCAGTTAACAGCAACGAGGTTTCGGCACCAGTTGCATCTAACGTAGCATAGCAGCGCCGCAGATAGGTGTGCATTAGCGTTTAGTGCGTGTACCTGATAGCAAGATGTAACAACATGCAAATCTAAGTTACGTAACCCGATACAGAGATGAAGCACAGCCATTTTTATCTCAAGGCGTCACGTCCTAGATCGCCTCCTTTGTAGATTAGACAATTCCTGCTAGTCTATTTTTAATCTGCGACGTGTAGTCTTCAAAATATCTCTCGATTCTCTCTAAGACCCTGGCTTCTTGAACTGTGGGGTATAAAAGGCTCGCAAGAGGGGTGCGAGTACGGCAGCTACATATTGTTAAAGTATTAAATGCATTGGTTTTATCATTCGTAAATTCGTTGTCATTTCTTTATAAACGCCATAATCAAAACAAAGCGGACAGTACAGTGAACAGAAACCGAGACCTCTTAAACTTGCTTATTAAAGTTGGTTTTAAGAGTAAAGAACGCTTTATGCTTCGATAGTGTTTTATCTGCTTGGTTTCATTTTCAGCGGCAATGCGAATTTTGTCACGGGGCTATATCATGCGTGGCGATTTCCTTTGTTGTAAAAAAGATCAAAATAATCAATTAACTTTTTCAGAAAGAACATCGTTCGGAGCTTTAAAACACTTTCGGCGCCAAGATACGATACGTTTCAAATGTACTGTTTTTTGAGTTTTTATCTGAAACGTACCTCACTGCTTTATTCTTTCCAAAAGTGCTATGCAAAATTCTATCCCCTTGCAGGTATGTTTTACAGCGTTCACGTCCTTTGCTGTTGTTGCGTATACAGTTTTTTCTCCTATTCGCACTCAAAGTGAAGTTTGTGTGGCGTATCTTTTTGCATGTGGCAAGGGTCTGGGCAGGTGGTTTTGCCGTGCCTGTATTTCTCACATTCCTCAATACTGGAATTTCGTATGGGGCATACAAGCAAGTACTGGCATTATCAGATCTCTGCACGCCCCTACTCATCCTTTTCTTTTACATTCAGTATTTTAGTTTGTTTGCGTTATTGCCAAAGTTAGATGCACAGGCGAGTCGTGAACCGCTTGACTTAAAAATCTCGAGTGGGGGGGGCAGTGGTGTCGGCCCTTTCGCTAAGGTCGCCGGCAGCCAGCAGCGCACTCGATGATTTGTTTAAAAACTGCATGTCTCTCTCATCTGTGACTGCAACATCCTTGAAATTTTTTTTTAAACCTGACAAAAACGAAAACAGGAGCAAGAGGGCAACAACAAGAGGCCGTTTGCGAAGAAATACATTCTTTTCCATAAAGTTTCTGTGCAAGTGCGCGCGATTTGCAACAGATCAAGCCAACGGTCAACTGACATCAGGCTTTCGGCGCTTACTGTAGATATTACGTCACTTGCGGTGTGCCATTGTTCTGTCTTTGCACCTGCGACTCTGACGTTGCTTTTATGTTCGTTTCCTTTGCAGCAAAAAGATAATTATCGCTATTCGTTCCTGTGCTCCCACAGTTTAAACACTGTTTGGCTTAGTTAGAAAATGGTTTAGCTAAAGATTTTGCTTTTTGCTTGAGCAGCATACATGCATTATTGCAAATGTTTTTATTTCCTGCATTGAGGAGTTGTATTTCGTAATCGCGAACATCCACTAAAGCTTAAATGTTTCGCCCAGAATTGTGAAATTTGTTCAAAATATTTGAGCATTTTGCTTAACATTCCTATATTACGCCATTCCCACTTGGTTTTTCATACAGTTCTTATTCTCAATTCATTTGTTTACGCAGGTCAAAACCTTGGAAACAAACATGCTTTATAAATCTGCAGGTTTCAAGTAAATAAACCGTTGTTTTCATTGCAACCATCGAGTGGAGCTTTTCGAGCGTGGCCAGAAATGTTTTGTTTTGAAACCGTTGACTGTATCGCAATCGCACCGCAACCGCACCGCAAAAGCAGAGTGATATCACGGCTCCGGAAGACGGACAGTGTGCGAGGCGTCATGCATACGTACAGCACGGATCGAACTTTTTCACAGGCGAGAGCGGCGTTGCACCTGCTCGCAAAACGTCTACCTGAAAACGCCAGGCTCTAAGTTTGTGTTGGGAGCTAATTTTCTGGCATTTGGCCAACCAAGGCTGTGCGAGTGTCTGCATATTCCATAATCGGCGGGCAATCTAGTTCGGTGTTTTATCAAATGTTACGTTATCTTGCACAGCAGGAGATGTATGGCCAGGTGAAGCACAAGGTGCTTCCCGCAGCAATGTCATCAGCTGTCATTTTGCTCTTCGCAACCTTCTTCAGCTTTTCCAGTTTTGCTCTATTTGACGTCGTATGTATCTTGCTAGCCATAGAAATTGCTTTGAGTCGGAATTGTGAGTCATTTCGATTGATGTAACGTTAACCCGCGGCTCTCAACAGATGGATTTTGTGATTTCAAGGTGATCTTACATGTTATGTGCGCTGTTTCAGTGTTTGACGCCTCTTTGCGTCGACTGTGTTTATCATCAAAGACTTGCTCTGTAATGCGCTATGACTAACCATTTTTGTGTTCTTGTGTTATTCGGTTACCCTTGTGATACGGACCATGAGTCTGACTCAACATAAATACTATTATTGTCATTGTTATTACTATCTTGTTGTCACGCAATGTACTGCAGAGCTTGACGTAACTGGTAAAGTGACTTAGCCACTCTTTGCCTTGCTGCAACGTACTGTAACTGTACTTACTCAACAACGCTGCAATGTGTTCATAACAAAGCGTATTGAAAAGTTATATAAACTGTTGATAAGCTCTGCTTGTTACAGGATTGTATAGCTCAGGCCTGCACAACTCAGGAAGCTCGAAGGGCCAAATTGATCAGCATAATTTGCCCCGGGCCGCAAAAGTCTATTTCATTTTGTTGCAGAGATTACGTTGCAGTTCGGAAAAAATTCTGGAACGACAATTAATCATCCGAAGTCGGGTTTTTGCAACATTTTCTGCATTTGAGAAAGTTGTCGCGGGCCGCAAGAAAAGCTCCCGCGAACCGTATGTTGTGTAGGCCTGTTCGCTGTAAGACGTACACGTACGTATAACTGCCCTCACTCAGATAGCGCAAGGAACCAAATCAAGCTGTTACGTTGTGCGAGATGCTTTCTAATAATATGCTCGAAAGTTCGTTTCGTTTTTTAATTGAACCACTGCACCAGGGTCTCTTAAACACGCAATATTGGTACCGGCAGTTTGCATGACCTGTCGCTATTTCTCTGCTACCGATAAACATCGGTACAATATTTTCTGGGGGTTTCCTATGTTTATTGCAGCAAGGTATGTTTGATTTTCTTGCTCTAAAGCAACTATGTCCAACCGAAATGCCTTACTGAACCAAAAGTTATGTCACTATTTTGATTAGGGCCGCATATTGCGTGACTTATTTTCTTTCATGTTAGCAAGCCAAAATTTAGTTTAAAGCAACGGAAAGCGTTCGAATAACGATTGCATGTTACCCTACTTTTAATTTGGGATGCCAAAGACAAGTTTAGGGATAATGGAACAACAACATAGTTGGAAATCGGTTTAGTACAAAGGAGCACACGAGTACAAATCAGTACATGAGATAAACAGGCACTAACGGCCATTGCATCGAAATATACCGAATCTAAGATTATCAAAATAAAGACAGGTTGCCATTGTATTAAACAAAAGGTTGCCATATTAAACATTAAACAAGAAAGGTTGCCATTGTATTATTAAACAAAGGTTGCCATTGTATTAAACAAAGGTTGCGATTGTATTATTAAACAAAGGTTGCCATTGTATTAAACAAAGGTTGCCATTGTATATTGCCATTGTATTAAACACAGGCTACACAATAATGAAAAGCTTACTGGGCCGCAAAAACCTTGACTAGGCCGCAAGCGGCCAGTGGGCCGCGGGTTTGACGTAAAGCAATCTTATTTGCGCAGCAATTAAATATTGTGCCGTGGTTCCAGGTCTGAATATTCATTAACTTTCGAGAACAACATCGTTTTTCTTTAAAGTTGTTGCTTTACTAAATTCTATCGCATGGAAAGCATAAATTGGAAAATACAGTTTTATACGCCCGGTCTAACTTACACCCTGCTACTTCGTGATGAATACATGTGGGGAATGCTGCAAGCTGTTGAATTTTCTTATCAGGACTTACGCAATTTCCTCTGTCTTTTGCTTTCGTTCAATATTGCTGTGTTTGCCATGGTTACCATGAATGTGGCAAAAGCGGTATTGTGAAGTCACAAGATTTACTTGTGAAAGAATCTTGGTGTTTTCTACTAGCTTGATCGATTTGAAGATGCCTTTCATCCACATCATAGCTTCGTTCTGAAAACTTTTCACACCAATGACAAATATTGCGGTTTTAGGTTTTATCCTTAACGTTTTTTGTCTAATTAAGGTTTTGTTCCTTGTGCGCTACTATAGTATATGAAGAGACTGGTCGTCTTCCCTATTATAATATAGGAACGATTGGGAGCCTATACTTTCCACATGCTCTCCCAATTATTGCAGTACCTGCTTTATTTTATTTGTAGCAGCACGTTCACTGATTTATATTTGATGCATTTTTTACATTTGTTACGTCCTGTTGTATATTAAGTATTGCGTCTTGTTGGTCTTGTTCGCGAACTACTTCGTAGGAAAACGAAGATGGACAAGTTCATTGAGGAAGAAGATCGACACCAAGATGCTTTTGCCAAGATCGAGGTGAGGAAAGATTTAAATGCACCTTGAATTGATTGAATTTGAATTGGTAAAAAATTACATTATTCCACTTTGTTTTCCACAAAGTGCAAACATATATAACCCGATTCATTTCGCGTAGTCCCACATTTGAAAGCTATGAATGCCCTACTGGCGGAAGTCCGCAGGCTGAGTGATTTGGACCCAGAATTGTAAGTCAGGTCGGGCTTTTCGGGTCGGGCCGGGCCGGGCCGGGCCGGGCTCGGGCTTAAGTTGGTTAAAATGTTTCGGCCGATTTCGGGCCTGCATACAAAATTTTATTGTAACGACGGACATTTTTGTCGCTAGGTATTGTGGAAGTTGATTAAATCTTCAATAAAAAATGGTTAATTGCGAATTATTTAGTGTTTACTTTGCTACGCCACCAGTACCCCGCAATTGCGCAATTGCACATATCTTGATCCGCTCGGTAACTTTGGCTTTTGTGCCTAAATCGGGCTTCAGAAACAAATCTCGGGCCGAGTTCAGGCTTCAAAAAATGAGGCCCGTTTACAACTCTCTTTGGACATCACACGTTTTCAAGCAAGACACTGATCGCGGATAAGTTGAGTCTGCCCTGAATTACCGACAACGTATCGCTCAAATTTTTTTGCAGATGAACTTCGAAGGTAAACGCCTCTTGTACGTCAATCTTTTCCAGCTGCGCAATGTAACGGTTTGCTGGCTCAGAGATCTTAGTGAGTACAAATCACGTTAAAAGTTCACTGAGAGTTTGTCCCCCGGGCACTTGATTTAAAAACTCTTAGTGAGCGGCGTTTCGCTCTTGTTTTAAATCAAATAAGGGCAGGCCAGTAGCCACGGGGGAGCATTCGGGGGCAGTGCCGCCCAAATTTTGTTGCGCTCAGAAAAATTTGTTTTAAACAGGTAACAAATACAAAAATATTTCCTCTTAAATGTATTTTGCTACCCCAAACCTTAAAATTTGGCTACGGGCCTGAATGAAGGTACTCTTTAGACGTTTGCGAGTGATGCTCAATTTGACAGAACGACAAGCGATGTTTTAAACTTTGTGTTTTTTTTCACTTTTAAAAACATTTCGCCAGTTCTGCGTTTATCTACTAAGTGTTTTCTACTTTCCCGGACAGTGGCGTATCTAGGGTATGGAAGGCATGGCACGTGCCACGGGCGCCTTTTACGGGGGCGCAAAATTGTATGGCAAAAATTAAAGTTTGTGACTTACAGTTTCTTGAACCTCTTGTCTTGCGCCACATGCGACCACAGCAAAGCTCCATCACCATAGCGTCCTCATGTAGTGCAGGGCGAGTTGCGCCAGCACCATCAACTAGTGTATCATGACGAAACGGTGGTGTTGTGACACAATACGATGGTCAGACATTATGATATACGAGGGATTCTCAGCCGGGAGGCGCGTTTCCCCAGGGGGGGCGTCAACTCATTTCAAGGGGGGCGCAAGTTCTTTCACAACATGGAAAGATTTTAAACAAAAAGTGTTCCATGTAATTTACTTCAAACGCCAGGGGGGCTTGAAACAAAGGACATTTGCCCAAAGGAGGCGGGGCAGAGAAAAGGTTAAGAAGAACTGTGATAGACGAAGAACGCTTGATTGCCAAATCTACAAGACCTGGTCCTTCTCACGCTATCAGAAAACTAGGTAAGTCCGTGCTATTGCGTTTCGGGCAAGATGATATTAGTCAGAATCTGGTTGTGACGAGTTTAAGTCAGTGGATGTGTGAATCTGACTTTTACGCAAATGAATGCTGTTAAGCTCCTCACATTTACAAATTGCTTAAACAGCTGTGGCCCGTTTGGACTTTGCGAAATTTTTTCGATGGCCACTAGTGTCCGATAATAAGCTAAGCACAATGCCCCAGTCCAAAGACTAAGGAAGAGAACCTTAGTACTTAGTCCTGGAAACATCAACTCTTTACTGTAGTACCGTTGCCGTACCAGCTGGGCAAAAAATGTTAGCTCATCAGAAATTTGTTAGACTTGTTTAGTGCTACCTTTTTCTTTCCAAATTTGGCTTTCTGTTCGATGTCCACGGCCTGATCACTGTCATCGTCATTACTGTGAAAAACTAAAATCTATGTGAGAGAATTTAGGAGCTTCGCTGGGGTCATATGTAGATAGCAAGCAATTGTTTACGATTCTAGATTGCAAAATATTAGTACAGTATTACTTCATGCAACTTAAAATTATCGCGTCTTGAAGACTTCCTGAATATCCTTACTTAATTATGTTGTTGAAAGCGTCTTTCCAAGTTGCTTTGCAGATAATGCTGACCATGGCAGTATCTATTGCAAGCTGAGAGAAACTGATCGTTTCATACTTCCAAGGAGTCAGGACAGATTGTGCGACCTTCACCTAGTTTAGATAAGTATAGAAGGGGCGAAAGAGAGAAAGCTGACTTTAAGGATATCACAGACGAATTTGCTTCGATAAAGACATGGAAAGTGTTGTTTTTATTAGAATGTTATAGCACTTACACACGAAAAAGCTGGATATATTGATGCTTTAATGGAATTGTTGTGTCTTTCGAACACAAGCAATATATGTTATGCATTACATACTTTACTGCACCATCCAAATTACATGTGTTTCATTAAAAAAAATTATCGTTTGAAGTTGTAATATGTTGTCGAATTTTTTCGTAAGATTTACCATTTGTCAGCCAATACTATGTATAAATTATGATAACGTCATTACTTGACTGTATTGATATTCTTTATAGTTTACATAAATGAGTACAGAAGACTGTTATGTTCCTTATGGATAATTTATATTTAATTTGCTGAAGAGCTTTAATAACAAAAAAACATATTATCTGTTTCAAAACATTTATTTTCTTGGATGATCTTTTGTAAAAGTTGCGCCTATATTTAGCATTTAAATAATCAAAAAGGGCGCACGATTAAACTTTGCCATAGCGCTATTGTGCATAGATACGCCACTGTACCCGGAACTAATTTTTGGGTGGGAAAAAGAATAGCTTGTTTGGAAAAACGACAAAAACGTCGCAAAGCTATGGTAAGTTGCACGAAAACAGTCTCATGTATTTGGGACAAGCTTTGCTAGCGAAAGAATTCAGCCGCGTTCGTGTTATACCCGCAGCTACTCTACTGTGTCTTAACAAAAGTCGCCAATGTTCAGGATTCTTCTGTTTTCAGTCAGCGCACCGGATCCTTCGATTCGAATCTCATGTCCGAGTCTTCCTGCGCCGAACACTTTCGTCATCAAGGTCGAATACTCTCCGGCAAGTGATATTAATGAGACTGTCAGATTTGTTCTACCTTCGGTCACACCCCGACCATGCTTGATTGAGGTAATCCGGTGTTATGATCAAAACCTCTTAGAAACGCTGTTGCGTTTCTCGACGCGTCACAAACATCATGTCAAGCGTTTTTTAAAGAAATTGTTCATCAAAAAGCAAAACATAAAAAATTTTTCGCCACCTTTCGTTTGCAGCCACACGTCCAAGATATTTTCAAGATAAATCTCTGCTTAAATAGAGATTAAAATAAGTTTTTCTGGACATATTTCATGTTTTGCTGCTGACCAAACAAGACAAAATACACGATTGAGGGGTATTCATTTTTTATTATTTTCGCCAAGTAACAATTTTCGTTTTCGTATTTTATTATTTTCTCCAAGTAACAAACACTTTTCATATGCTTCTGATTCCGGGAGTAAAATACGGTTTTATGTATTCTACTCCCGGGATCAGATGCAGACGAAAATTGTTTCGCAATTCAACAGCTGTTTACAAACCTTTCAAACATCGACCCAAAGCACGCCAATGTTCTTTTGGCGCCAAAATCGTAACGCGAAAACTTGGTTTCTGCTCTTTTTTTTCTTTGCTTGGCCGTTGGAAGATTTTACTTACCCTTGCTGCTTTTCGAGCAATCTTAAAAACGGATTGTAGTTGGTGAAAGTCGTGTAGAATGCGACCTCGGTTGTTTGTCTTCAGATCGAACTCATCGACAGAGACATCCTCTTCAACGACATACTCGCGAAATATTCCATTGATATTAGTGAGATGAATGAAGGCACTCTGTACAAAAAATGCGTGGAGTTTACCGCGGTGAGAAACGCATTTTTGAGTTCGAAAAATACGTTTCAGTCCATAATGATGGTGTTCTTTCAGAATCAATGCGACTCAAAAGCAAACATATTTTCAAAACTATTTTCTTCGCTGAAAAATTAAAATTTTAATACGAATTTTTCATTTCGATTTGAATTTAAGTTATTTACTGCCTCCCCCCTTCGCATCTATCCATTGATTCCCGAGGTCCGTGACCCGTAATTTAAGAACTGTATTGCTGTAGTGTAGATAAACCGTGCGCTCAAACATTTTTCGGTACTGTTATGTTATTGAAATAATCTTTTTCACCACACAATACCTTTTTCATCGTTTTTTCAGCCAGTATTTTTCAATCTGACTCGTATGGATCGGGGAGAACTTGATATTGCGATGAAGATCGACATCAGGTTTGCAGCAAGATCCCTGCGCGTTCAGTCGTAAACTTTTGAAACTTATATAGGCCGCGTTCTGATGGAATGGCGAACCTTCAGACAAGCTTACGTTTTTCCTGTTTGTGTTTTTCGACAACTTTTCCTAACGGTTTTGTTATTGCAAAGTTATAAAAAAGCAACGTTCTTTCTCTGACATTTGGGAAAGTGTTATGAGTGACCCATGCAAATACTTTAACCTACAAACCTAAGCTGCATTTTTGAATCCGTAGTGAAAAAGTAATATTGCCGTAGTTGGCTTATTCGAAGCGACTGCACTGAAAGCGCAGTCATCTAAAATTATACCTAGAAGTTCTGAAATCTGAAGCGAAAGCAAATCCAGGTGTACTTTACAGTGGCATAGCCAGCCCAAAAATTTGGGGGAAGCCAAAAAATTTTTTTTGGCCAAAATGTTTGATTTTACGCGAATAACACTATTTTGTTTGGAAAAACGCCTCTCAAAACACAAATTGACTATATTTTGTAAACATTTGGGGGGGGCATGGCCCCTTTGGCCCCCCCTGGCTACGCCTATGGTACTTTACTCAAGAATGTGACGACAAGTCGGACGTGAGGTGTTTTTTATGAATCAATATGACTGAAAAATGACTTGACTCGATTAAGTAAGGACAGTAACTAGCAATGACTCACACAGGACTTTTTTCCTCCAACCATTTTTGCAGATGTAAAGTTTTCCAACACTTTTTGGGAAAAAATTAGCGCATAAGCCAAACGTTTGCATAAAACGCTGCACTCGTTCGAACATTTCACGAAAGCTAAGAGCAGTTTCAACAGAAATTGTCAATTTGGTGGCAAAATCACTTATATCCTTTCTGTAATTTGTCGCTCGTCTCCGGCATGTTTCCTTCATGCAGTTTTTCGTTTGCAGCGATAGTCCCGATTTTCGCCTCAGCCTGAGCTTGTCAGAAGAAGAGAGATCGTTCAGAAAAGTTCGAATACCAATCGTGTACAAGAAATTAAAAGAACTCTACCGTGAAAAAGGGCCAGAAAATATAGTGGAGGTAAACACGAATGTTTGATTTTAATGCCGTGAACTTCACTAAAGAGGTTATAATTCTGCTTAAAACTAAAAAAGCCACCAATTGTTTTGAGGCTATCGAAAACCTATCAGACTTATTCCGCAGTCGAAGTCAGATGACAATAGAATCGAAAAAACTGCATTTTGCGAAAGCAGTTGCACATGTTAAACGCAATCCAATGAAAGCATGATTATTATTATTCACTTAGGCTAGTTAGGATTAGGAAAATGGGCGTCGGAGGAGTGGGTAGGGGGCCAATCCCCCCTGAATTTTGAAATTTGATATTTTGCTCTTAACGTTTTAGTAGAAGAATATTTTTCTCTTAGTTTTGGAGTTGGTAAAATGAAATTTCACAACTGTTGGCCCCACTGAAAAAAATATTCCGTCCCCGGGAAAAATTCACTTACACCCCATCCTGGAACAAATCCTCCCGACGCCCACGATTAGGAATGTGTTTGACTTTAACACCTTGTCTCATCATCCAGACCCCAGTTATGTCGATCGGCGGGTCAGGGGGAGGTTACAGGGCATCCATTGCAATGGCAGGAGCAATGGAAGCCATCAATGAAGCTGGACTTCTGGACGCTTTCACGTATTCTGCGGGCATTTCAGGGTCTGGCTGGTAGGTTGGAATGTACGAGAAACTAATTGGTTTGCTCTTTTTTCGTAGTGTTAAATTTTTGAGATAAACTTCAAAATAAAGGATCTCGTATGAGACAATCCGGATAAGGAGAGACGCAAATGTGACGCCTGGTTCATGTTATAATTTGCTACTCGGAGATCAAGACACTGCACACTTTTCCTACTGGAGACAAGTGGATAAGGCCGGACAGCCACTGAAACATTGTGTAGACGCGCAGTAATAAAAAAAACAAAAGATGTTCATATAAATTTGATAGCAAAGCGTAGTTTTTAAATGCTTGACATTTTTCGAGATAATCGAGATGTTAACTTGCTTAAATTCATGAATTCTTAACATTGATAGCAAGCAAGCACTTAGACTGCGAAATGTACATTCGGCTTCCAGGGCCTTTAGTGGTCAAACCCTAGTGTCAAGTGTGCTTGACACAATCTTGGAGTTCTTGAAGTTTGTATACCTACTGACTGGCCTGATTGAAAAGGTGATGGTAGTTAGAAGGTAATGGTATGCATTAAAATTTAATTTTACTTCACTAAACATATTTCATCGATTTTTTTTCAATGCTACCAAGGTATATGCTGTCGGCGTACACTCGACAAGGATGTAAACCTGAAAAACAAAAGGAGTTTCATGATTTTCTACGAGACTCTCTCAGCATAAACTTGTGGTGGAAGTTGGTGTCTCCAGACAATATTGTAAATATTCTGTACGTGCGTATTGTCGTTTTTTTCGACCTAGCCGCTTTGCTGCATGAGCTTGATACCGAAATATCTCAGGAATGCGTTCAGACCAGTAGCCAGCAGGCTTTTGGGTGGCAGGAATTTTATTTTTATTATATGTTTAAAGCGAAACTGTTTGAGAAATTTTCTGGGCACAACAAAATTTGTGGGGGCACAAAAACTTTGTGGAGGCACAAAATAAATTTGTGGGGGCACTGCCCTCGAATGCCCCCCCTCCGCGGCTACAGGCCTGAACCCGAATGCGGTAAAGCACAGCATGTGGCCTAGGCCACCGTGAAAACGTGGCCGTAGGGAGCACTATAACAAAAGCTCCTATACTGAGTTGCAGATACTAAGCACCGTTCCTGTTGCTTACATTCGTTTTGCCGCTATCTGAAATTGCTTCTATGAATAATTTACTTTCTTTCTTAAGCAGCTTGATACTTTCTTTCTAAAGCAGTTTGATCATTAGAACTGAATTAAATAGGGCTACAATGCAAAACCAAATTCTGAAATAGGAATTGAAAATAGACAAAAATATTTTGTTGTTTGCCCAGTCTTGTTGCGCCTGTTATGATGGGCGATAACGCTGTTTGTCGCTATAGACATTTCATAACGGTGGGCATTCATTTAAAAAATATATCATTTGTTTTTTTGGAAGTTGTTTCTGTCTTTCACCCTACACTGTGTAGTTTTCTTGTGTTTCAGGTCATACATGTCAAAAACAAAGCGAACTTTCTCTCAGCCCCACTCCTTGATCGACTGGTTCGGTTATACTGCTGGCAGTCTGTTTCTTGGCCAAGATGTGAGTCTGAGTTCTCGCGCGTATAACTCCTCTTCAAAACCTTTCGTTTTCTTGCCGAAGCCGTACTCCTTAACAGGAGTGAACCACAGCAGGATCGCAGCAGGCTCTATCAAGAAGTCAATTAATTTAATTGCAAACTTAGCAAAAGCGTAAATGTCACGACTGTTTTTTTTCTCTGAGACATTTCGGTCATTTGTCCTACAACAGTATTAAAAATTCGCTGTAACAGTATCCACTACTTTATGTTTTCGAACATTATGACCGAATGGACTTAATTTTTTCGGTCATTTAAAAAAAATTCGGTCTGTGACCGAAAAATTTCCGAAAATTTATCGAAAAATTACCGAACAAGAACTAGTGTCACAGCACTTCGGATACAACAGGTAGCGAAACAAACCATGGACAGTCGTGGGGTTAAAATGGATTTAGATTTACATCCTTGAATAAAGGATATGCAATGCGTACTATCTAGTTTTGCTTTTCCACAGTAAAAACATTTGCAATTTATGAGGTAAACAGAGCTGAAACAAAAATGCTTGAAATGAATTAGGCTAACCCTCAAGGTAGGAACGACCCAATTTTTAAGTTGAACCAGTTCAGTTCCGCGTAAGAAATAAGAGAAAAAAACTTACTACACTATCTCGAAAACTTTGTTTGGAACGTGTAGCTGCACACACTTGCTTGGTACAAAACCGTCTGCTTTGGTGTAAGGGCCGACTTTTTCCCGGCGCTGAAATCACAGATGCTACTACACATACCATCCCTTAGCCAGAGCATGATTTTAAGAAAAGCTAGTGTAACAAAACCTTGAGATTTTACGGTAACACCGAACGATTTTATTTATATTTTTTTCAACACTTCAAGAAAGAAAGCCCGAAGGTCATCACTAGGGCAAGTTTTTTGTTGCAGTAAAAAAGTGATAAAGCTGAAATTACTTTCAACGAAAGTTGCATTTATGCGCACATTTGACTGCGAAAGACTTGACACAACCTATTTTCGTTTGCGCGGACTTGGCCAAAAGCCAAGATTTTCCGCTCTTCCACCTCTAATTGAGTTCGGGCACTGCCGTACTTGGCTGGGGTTGTAAAACTTCTAACTTGCAAACCAACTGTTTCGTCATAGATAACATTGTGACGCAGCTAATCCGTCACATAGCTCTGCCAGTTTTGTTTCATGCAATCAAAGAGAATAGAACTAAACTGGAATAGTTTTGTAGTATATTTTTTAATTACACTATTACATTTGCGCAATACTTGATAAAAATTGCAGTAAAAAATTGCACGTAAAAATCGAAAAAGTTGCAATATTAAATTCCTGGAAACAGCTCAAAACATTGAACTACATATATTTTAGGTATTTGGGAAGCTGTTGGAAGCTGTAAAAAAAGTTGCAAAAGTTGCAAAAACTTGTCCTTGTCATCACACGTAGATGTGTGTGATGTAATAAAGGGAATTGAATCTTCTTTCTCCTATGCTTGCGTGGTTGAACAAAAGCCACAACGTTTGCTTGATCAAGAGACGTGATTGTGTTTCTCCTTATCCTAAGTATTCACCAACCTGCATTGCAACTGCGTTTTATCACAACTCAATCCAATTTCTATTGCTAGCATCTTAAAGAGGCCAATCAGCACAAAGTTAGAGTTGTTGAAAATTCCTAAATATTTGGTCGTAGATAAATCAGTGGAATTTTAGTCAGAAAGTGACTGTAATTCAGCAGCCACGACATTAAATTATTGCAAATCTGTACTTTTTCTGTTTCAGAAGCTCGAAGTTCGTCTATCGGACTTAAGACAGTACATCAGTGACGGGTCAGTTCCATATCCCCTGTTGGTCGCCCTTCACGTTAAGAACAGAGTTCTTTCTTCAGAGTTTCATTGTAAGTTAAACCTCTAATTAGAGTTAATCGTGAAAAATATTGATAATGTCGGAAAACGTGAAAACATCAAGATGTTGATTCAAAATATTTCAAATAGAAGTCTGGGATGAAGTCATGGCGAGAAAAAGCGATTGTGCGAGAAAGCAAAGTCATTTGTATTTCTTGTTGTTTTTATTGGTTCTCAGGAAGAAAATGTTTTTCAAACCTAAACGAGAGTTCACTGTGTGTTGACATTTACAGGTACTTTACGCAAAACGACAGCAGACCTGCACTTACTAATAAAACGTGACTTTACTATCGGCACGCTGTGCTTTCTGAGTCAAAACACAATTGTGAACTGCATCACTTACACAGAGTGATTCAGTCTTTTTTTTATCAGTTTTATAAACAATACTAAACAAAAGTCTGGAACAGTAGCCAAGGTTTTTAGTATTTAAAAAGACACGAGAAAAATAACTAATTCAACATTTAATTAATATGCGAATTTTTTTACATGTTTCATGTAAATTGGTCGCAGAAATGCCTTCCAAAATTCAAAAGGATCGTGTTGTAAACATGTTATGCGTTCTGTTTCAAAATTCCAAATCGTGTTCTTTTTCTTATTCAATGTAGTTCAGTCTTTTCCAGAAGGGTTATGAAAAAGATTACGCAATTTCCATCCAAGATTTTCTGCCTGCACACAAAGCAATGAATGAATATTCCTTTCTTCACCGATCTTTTGATCTGGACAACGAGAAAGCATTCGTTTTATCTATACACAGCAAATCTAATAATCAAGCAAAACTGCCACCGTTGATTTATCGCAAATGATGCGAGACCAGAATATGCTGATATCTACGCACATACAGGCAATTGCCATTACCACAGCCAGTTCTATCTAAAACATTCGTTGGTGTGCTTCCATTTGAACGCATCATTCGTTGTTGTGTTGTTAGTCAGACCCAAAATCCAGTTTCAGTGAAGCATTTATTAGTACCATTTCTTTGCAGTGGCCTGGGATATAATTGTCATCGTTCCTAATCAGGAAAACAAGAGCGTTTATTAACTTATTGCTTGGTACATGAATACATCCACTTGCTCAAGTGCATGCTCTTTATTTTCAGGTCCTTGCGTGTTGACTAGCACAAATTTTCGCCATGAAACCTTTTGATTTTTAAGAAGTAAACGAATCGTAACGTTAAATCTCACAAAACTGCGTCTTTTTTCACAAATCACATCTTTCTGCTTCAGCCTACGCGGAGTGCTCGCCTCATGAAGTGTGCTTTCCCACTTACGGGATCGGAATTCCCCCGGAAAAGTTCGGATCCGAGTGGAGTTCGGGATTCGTCGTTCGGGAATGTCCCGAGTTTCCGATTCACTTCATCCAGGGAGTGCTGGGCAGCGCGTCGGCTATTTTTGCGATGACAAATATTGCAACGGGAGAAAAGAGCGAGAAGCTGTTGGAACGCATAGGTAAGAAGAGAGAAAAACTTTACTTTGCAAAAAAATAATCGCTTCATTTCACCTTTGCATTTGCAGGTTTTGCCAGTTTTTTGTTTCGCACCCACCCCTACCTCGAACAACCTACTTATTAGAAAATTATAACTTTGTTATGACAAACGGTTTTTGAAATTCATTTACAATCATGAGCGTGGTCAATAGTTCAACTTTGGAATTTTTTTAGTACGAGGTCGACATGTACACCAGAGATGGCACGGTCCAAGATTTTTCAGGCCCGGACCGCCCATAGCCCGCAACATTCAGCCCATTAACCGCCCGTGGACCGACGACATTTATTCTTTTCCAAACCGGCCCGCCCATGGCCCGCTAAACAATTGGCAGTCTTGTCTATTTTGTCTCCTGAGGCAAAATATCTGCTGAGACTATTTTGCCTTTTGTGGAACATGATTGGTTGAAGTGGACATATAATGTGACAAGCACAATAAACAAAGTTACATGCTTGGATTAGTAAGCCTAAAACCCTAAACCTAAGACCCTAATAAATCTAAAACCCCAAACCTAAAACACGAAACTTAAACTTAGAAGAATTCTAAACCTAAAACCCTAACCACAAAACCTTAAACCTAAATCCCTAAACCCTAAACCTAAAAATAAAACCCTCAACCAGTCCCGTCACCATGGGATAGCTTTTTTGGGCTTAGCCCCCCAAAGAAAGCTCCAAGCCCCCACAAACTGAAATATGAAACTATCCTGCATAAATCAGTGGATTTGTTGTCATTTTTAGAATGTCAAGAACCCCGCACAAAAGTAAAGCTCCCCTATTGAATACTTTCTGGAGGCCGTTCTGCTCTCAACCTAAAACTCTCGTCCTACAAGCCTAAACCTAAACCCCCACCACAAAACCTTCAACCTTTGGCCTAAACCTAAATCCCTAAACCTAAAACTCTAAACGCAAAACCCCGCAACCTTACGTACAAAGCGATTATGATTTGGTGCATATATCAAAAACACCTATAGCACACCATCAAAATGCTGCACAACACGTTTCCTCCAAGAAGCAACTCAGCACCAAAACCGCTGACCGCCACGCTCATGCAAGAAGTTATCACCATGCACGAAAAGTTTCTGAAACAAAGTGTACCTGCCAGTCGCGCCTGACGGAGTGCTCACATATGGGAAAAGCAAATTTGCCTTAAAATACAGCAACGGCAAAGCAATGCCAAATGGTTTCAGTCACTTTTATTGCCACCGAGTGGTTCTTTCAACTCAAAAAATTTTTGAAGTTTTTCAACATCAGCGGGCGACTCGTAGCGGCTCGGTGAAATCCAACCGCTAAAAATATCGTTAGCGACCCGCTCATTCAACCTCAGCGGTCCGCCCAAAATCCGGACCATTAGCGGCCCGCACCATCTCTAATGTACGCAACCAAAGTTGTGACTTGAACCGAAGTGAAAAACGCACCTTTATTTGTGTTAAGTTAAGATTTTTGTACCCAGTTCCAACGCTTTGGCTCCAAACCATATCACGTGATGTCAATTTCAACCATTTTACCTTCATCTTTACCAGAAACTGTTCACCTGTAGCAAAAATCGTTCATTAGGATTAAAAAGCTGATAAAAACGTTCGCAGTATTTCCATTGCGCTCAAGCGCTTATTTGAAACTAAAATCACGTTTGTATTTGTCAGTCCAGTGATGTAGTCGAGACCAGAACTTCGAGACCAAGAGCTGGTTAAAACTTCGAGACCGAAACTTCATCAAAAAATCCAAGACTGTGTCCGAGACACCAGTCTTGGAATTCGAGGCCAACAGTTGAGGCTTGGAAATGTGCGGAATATGCCGAAAGTCTCCTAAAAATTAAAAAAAAGTGTCATCACCACTTCGAAGTTGAAAATTTTTGGAATTTCTGACATTTTTCCCACTTGCTTTGTTTTTTTCTTACCTCCGAAAATGGGCGTCGGAAGGATATTTTCCAGGGGGGCAGCAGGGGGTTTTCCCAAATTTTTTCCAGGGGGGTCAAAAGTAGTAAAATTTGTTTTTTACCCCTCGAAATTAAAAAACAACCTTTTTTTGCTAGTAAATTCAAAATCCAGGGGGGCCAAGGCCCCTCCCTGCCCCCCCCTTCTGACGCCCATGCCTGCAGATAAAGCAGACAAAAATACGTTGAATTACAAAAGTTTTATTGATATAGTTGCGGTATAGTCTCAAGGCAATAGGCTTGTGACCGAGACCTGAAACTTTGAGACCGAGGCCAAGCCTCGAGACTCCATCGCTGTTTATCACATAAACTCTCTGACATGTTGTATTGCAATTATGTTTTGATGATGATTTTCCTCCAAGCGAGGATGCATACAGTAAAAATCGTCCATGCGTACCGAAATGTTACATAGCAAAAATTACCAACTCAGTCTGAAAACAATTTGACGTTTAAATTACGACGGCCACAGTGCGCGTAATCCTTCTGTTCAGATCCTACCCCTCGAATTGATTTTAAACATTTTGAAAAATAATTGAAGCAAAAAAGAACGAAACCAGTGTGGCTGAAGGAAAGTAACATCATGTTCTTCATGCAGCAGAGTTCATGACTTGCCAAAAAGAAACAAAAAACTTGATTTTCACTCAAAATGTACTTAAATTTTATTGCGAAAAGTCTCAACAATTAGAGATGCTCTGCTTTGAATAAAAAATAATCTGATAAAAACAGTTTTTCGCTAAATACTGTATTACAATTTTCTGACCAAGGAATCAAGGAACGGTGCTTTTTTTGGTCCAAGGAACAAGGAACTTAGTCAAGCAACTGTGCTTCCCTGACAAACAGTGCCGTATCAGCCCAACTCTGGGACCCCCCAAAATGCTTACAAGGCTCCCTAATGGTGATTTGTAAAAAAATTATGTTATACTACATATCGAGGCCGAATAGCCTTCTAAACAAAATATTCTAATTGCAGACACAATTTTGGCAGAACCAGGCCCGTAGCCAGGTTTTGAGGTTTGGGGGGCAAAATACATTTTTAGGGGGAAAGATTTCAACATTTATCATATGTTTGAAACAAATGTTTCTGATCACAACAAAATTTGGGGGGCACAAAGAATATTTGGGGGTAACTGCCCCCGAATGCCCCACCGTGTCTGCAGGCCTGGGAAAAACCATTGCCAGAAAGTCTTCCATTGGGGGCCTTCATGTTTGTGCAGGGGAGGTAGACATTCTGAAAATTTATTTTTAATTCACAACATGAACAGCATTTGCAGATTGTGCAAATTACTTACAAATATTTTCCCGCAAATACGCATAATAGGCTCGTAGTCTCCAACTAAAATTTTTTGAACCAGCTTAACAAAAGGAATTGGGTCGTAAATCATTGTCATTTAATTGACGGCGATTATTTAGAGATGCCGTAATGAAATGCAAATGTAAAACAAATTTGCAGGAAAGCAGAATCAATCCTATCTTTCAGTTACCAAAATATCATTACCAAAGGAGCAAACATGAGACCGGTCAAAGCATGTGCGACGCGAAGAACGCTTTCTTTCATTAGAGCAAATTGATAAACTTTACCATGAGCTTAAGTGAAATATGCTTATAAAGCGTGCTCATTGGGCTTCTACTGGCCGAAATACGCATGCATAAACCTTGCTGATGTCTGGACTGTCAATCTTCTGGTGCATGGCACATCTTTAGTTTAATAATATTTTGTATCTCAAATCATCTACAAGTGTTAACAAATATAGACTAAGACCTACGTAGACGCAACGGTTAACTTCCCTGCACTACTTTGTTTTGGGACAACCCCCAAAATAGACTCTTCTAATCACACAATCAACTCCATCTAGCTATGTCTGAACAGCAGGCTGCACAAATGTGTAACTTTGATCGTAAGCACCAAAGGTATCTTGCTGCTATGCAGTTTTTATGGTCGGGAGAGAATCGGGGAATCGAACTATCATGATTCCCAGGGAGAATTTTGGCCGAAATTAAAGCAATGCCTTTCCGACTGGACTAAAGAAGCACTTCCCCAATCATTTCGGACTCGGGCATTTTGATTGTTTCCGGCGTTCGTCCTTAGGCACTTTCTCTCACATTGCTGCGCGACGTCATCTCGTTCCCTTTCTGATCGGGAACTTTCCGCCGGGGAAGTACCCTTGG
>Ga0210059_1003816_pt1 | contig 24238 bp, 20 predicted proteins | sample Ectturendosymbi2_FD_188042 | JGI IMG/M metagenome (GOLD analysis project Ga0210059, IMG submission 188042) | Ecteinascidia turbinata endosymbiont from Florida, USA - Sample 2 (SPAdes) (version 2) | ecosystem: Host-associated > Tunicates > Ascidians > Unclassified | place: Key West, Florida...
TTATCGCAAATTTAGAAAAATACTGACTTCTTAGGAGTGAAAAAAATCTTATACATAATGTAATAAATAAGATTTTTTACAGAAGATCGCGGGGCACCCAAAAGTGCGGGGCCCGTAGCAATTGCTACATTTGTTACTATTGTTAAACCGGCACTGTGTACGCGTCTAGATGTTTATGCAACTTCAAGTTATTTTATGCAACTGCTAACCACGCTGTTTATTCTTAGTAGTTTTTTCAATACTTGCGAGGACTTAGCGCTAAAGGTTTTACTAAGTACGCAGCAGCGGAAATAATTATTTTACCAGAACGACGTCCCGCCCTACTTTTACTTCCGATGCAGATCCATTGCTTATCTCATATTAGTTGCAATTAAAAACATCAATCTTTCTGCTGTCAAACACACCCAACACCTTACAAAATTACTGAACGAAAATGTAAGCCACTTGCTATTGCTAGTCTTGTTTACTCTAGCAAAAAAACGAAGATGTGAACGATGCGAAAAATGCAAGAAAATATTTACGCAAATTGTCATGAGTAGGGCAAACATCTTTTTGACCTGAAACTTAAATTTTGACTTTATAAATTAAAATTTTTGACTTTATTTTGAGCTTTAAATTTTCTGCGTTTACAATTGCAAAATAATTCAGCCTTAGATATTGAGGTTAATCCAGAAGCACATTCATGCGTCCTATGTTTCGAAATTTAAAAAAATTTAGTTGTTGACTTTGGGGATGATATATTGATAAGTACATTAATAACTACAGTAGAGTCTAGAGTCAAACGTGAGAGCATCATAAAGTTGAAAGGCTATATGTAGCATGGATTGACGGTTACCAAACCAAGTATTGTAAGAGCACGTTTCTTGCCTTACCACAACTATCCTACATAACATTCAATCGTCAAGTAGTTTGGCAAAACAACATTGTTACGTCAGAAATTGCGACAAACCCGTGATTTATTACAGAATTACAACTAAACGTGCAAAAGCATATCAATCTCTGTTGTTGTAGTTTCAATAAAATATTGATAAAGAGAAAAAACTGTGCTGCAGAAAAGTTTGACCCAACAATAAATTTTGACCTACTGATAAATTTTGACTTTTTTTGACCTAATAACTTGGGATTCCCTCATGGTATAAGTGTGAAATTTGGTTTGTGGAGGTTTCATTGGCTTTAGAAAAGGCAGAAAAATTTTGACTTCATTGACTTTTGGTTGCCCTAGTCATGAGACAAACGCGTGCCAGTTGTTTCACAGTCTACATAGATCAATGTGCAAGGCATGTAGGTCAGCTGGTGGAAAGCTGAAGAGAAAATGCTCATACGGACTACACGATTACACAGTGTCGGTTGCAAATGTGAGCTCACGGGGCAACACTGAAGGTTGTCATGTCCATTTCGTAACGTAACACCGTTTATAGGGATTATGAAAGCGGTTTCATATATTTACAGCATTATCACCCTGGGAATAAGTAACGAGTAGAAAATTAACAAAATGATCGTGATTCAACTTACTGCAGATTTCAGTTTTTCAGACAGAATGGCCGTTTCCTCTGCATAAGAAATATATCTCATAGTCAGCAATTTTTGACGATTTTATCATACGTTAAAGCAGGTTCTTTTAAGGTGTTTTAGGGACCCAAATCGTGTCCCTAGAATCAGAGAAAATTATCATCGGGTCCCTAGAATCAGGGAAATTGGGTCCCTACAGGTCCATACCGGGTACCTAACATTTTCCTTAAAAAAAACTGGTTAAAGTGTTGTTTAAAAAGTAGCATATGTTTTTCAGCTTTACCATAAAAATGCGTGATAAGTCCCGGAAAACTTGTTACTTGTGGGAAGTGACTTACATTGAAAACACGACAACAACAAAAATAAAAAATACTGCTTGCAATGTTTGCGTTAAAGATGTTGAGATTCTTAATCGCAACAATGTGCGCGATCGTGCAGGGTGTTGTTAGCTGTTGGTGCGCGTTGTACTGCTACAAACTTACTGTACGGTTGCAAACAAAGTCAAACGCATGTTTCGTGTTTGCAGTGCGTAACATCAGAATCGGGTTTTTGCAGCTTGTCAATTTCGAGATAATACTGCAGTGGCATTCCCGTTTGCTTTTTGCTGATGACACGATGCTATGTTTCAGAGCAGGGGTACACAACCTTTTCGCTGTTGTCGGCTGCATTACGCTTAGTTTTATGAATTACGGCCGCGAGTGAGCTCAAGATATTTTTATTTTTTTGCTTGTTTGCAGTCCTTCAGTTCTGATAATTCCATACACTGAGCCCAGCCTGCTTCCACATGTCTGTTTCGCCGTCTTTCTCCAAAGTATTCTCATACAGTACGCAAAGAGCTTTTAAGAGATGCACGGCCACCGTGATTTAATTTTTAATTACATAATTACGTATAATTTTTTAATCACCGGCGTATAAAATTTTATCACAGGCTGCAGGTTGTGTACCCCTGGTTTAAGGTTATTGAGCTAGTACCGTAGAAATGGCCTTCCGAATATTTTGTGTAGCCTACAGTAAAACGACTAATTTGTTAGCAATAAAAACAATCCGGCTTTCTTGCTGTAGGTCAAACCAGAGTTGTAAGTTGTGCCGGGCTTTTCGGGTCGGGTCGGGGCCGGGTTCAGGCCGGGTTCGGGCTCAAGTTTGTCAAAATGTTTCCGGCCGATTTCAGGCCTGCATACAAAACTTTTTTATAACATTCGAAGTAACGATTTTTTCTTTCGCGACGTACATTTGTTGAGCTCACCTCGGTGATGTGTATGAGTGAAGTGATCGTGATTTTTCTTCAGCTAATTCTGTTTGTAAACACAGCTACGTTCTTCTGATCTCTGCTCAGAATCGTCCCACACTCTATTCGAGAAGGCGACAGCGGTGAGGAACTTAGCATGCGATGGCATTGTTGAAGAAAGCAATCACTCAAGCTATTCTTGGCTTGTTTCATGAAACGATGGCCTACAAACTAGCTTTCCATGACTATAGCTCTATCCTACATAGTTTCTTTTATGCCTACAGCGCCATCGTGGATAATTTGGTGATAGTTTCTTTCTTTCATGAGAAACATTGCATTCTGCAGTATTATCGTTGACTAATAAGCTACGTTTTTGCTTGTTTAAGCCAATGTTTTGGTCAAGGTAGTTGCTATTTTGGGTGTTCAAAAACCGTGTACCTGCAGCTATACCCGTACACTACGTCTTTTGATACCCTACAGTTTCGCATATTTTGATTCACTCGGTAAGTTGGGCTTTCGGGCCTAAATCGGGCTTCTAAAGTAAACGTCGGGATCGAGCCAGGTTCGGGGTTGGGATTTCGGGCTCGGGCCGGGTTCGGGCTTCAAAATGAGGTCCGTTTACAACTCTGGGTCAAACCTTTCTTTTTATCAAACCGAAGCGTATGTAAGCGACTTGAAGTGGCAGAACTCATCATTAACGTTGCAAGTACATTTATGTTTCATAACTTTGTTTTCATTTTCTGGGTGGTCACGGGGATTGCTCCGGTGTCGGAGTCTGCTGCGTTCTCGTTCTGCACCAATTCGCTGTTCCCTTGGCCTTGGCGTTGCGTCAAGAAACCACCTGATCTTAGAAACCTGGAGAAGTGGTTCCTGATTGTTCTCCACGCCCGCTGACAGGCTTCCAGAATGTATCCGTGACCATCTGAATACAGCAGTGGATTGAGTACGCTGTTGATGGGGAGCAAGATCACTGCAGTGACGACGTAGTAGATTCCTCCCAACGTGACAGCTTCCGAGAAGTGGATGAAGACCATGACGCAGATCGGCACCCAGCACGAGAAGTCTGTGACTACAAGCTTAATTATCTTTCTCTGCAAAAAAGCAAATGAATAAAAATATTTAAAACTGGCCGGGAAAAATTTTTGGAGCGTCGAAACATTTTAGTTTGCACTTCAAACTTTATCCAGAACCCGACGGTAAATTTTCTCGAAAAGGCAAATTTCCAGCCGGAAATTTCCAGCTGGAGATTTCAAAAACCCGTGAAATTTTGTAACGGCTAAGCTGTGCAGTGGCGTGTACGCGAACGCTACTGAAGCTGGCAGGATGGGTTCGATTCCCGTTCGCTTCAACCCCGAAGATTTAAAAAACGGTAATTGCGACCTGACCAGCCTCGTGCTCACCGACGGTCGTCGAGTGCAAAAAAAGTTAACGCTCAGCAAGCAAAGCAGACTATGCTACAAAGTAACAGAAATGAGTTCCGCAGACCAAACGTGACTCTCCAAAGAAGCACAAATGGAATATAACGAAAGTCAACCGAACGTACAAGTATTGAGCAGTTGTTTGGAAGATCGAGGTTTGACCAATGATTTTTGGCTTTAAAATGAGTTCGGGGCTGTTTTAAAATGGCTTTTTTGGGTGCGTTCCCACGCCTTTTTTGCTAGCACTGCATCCCTGGCGTATCGCGTGACTTTAACATACACCACAAAACTGCAGCAAAAACGTAAAGCAGCAGCAGCTGGAGTCTTCGGGTTTTCTGGTAGAGAGGCTCTGAAGTAGCATATATCGAAACCTACCGATTTCTCACCATGCAAAGTACAACATTTTTCTTGTTTAATCAAATCAACCAACGGTCGCTTTTTTAAATTTTTGTCTGCAAACATTATGAGATATTTTCTGCGCCATCCATAGAATCCACCCTTTTCAAACAACAGAATAAGAGGGATATCATAGAAATTAAAGCACCTTCTGTCAAAACCAGTTGAACGTTGTGAATACGATCGGATTGTTTGTTTACGCTGAAAACTCTAGAGAAGGCAACATAAAGGCATTGACTACGTCACAATAACTCACCTGCATCGCCGACGCTCGATCGAGACTGCCAGTCCCTCGAACCTTGGCCTGAGCCGTTGACTTAAGGTAGATTACCAAATAAGCAGACACAACAAAGAGGAACAGAATTAAATTGATGGACACCACAACGATGCTGAACTGCCACCCGGGTGACTTGGTGGTTACAAACCACTCCGGCACGCATACGCTGTTCAGAGAATAGTAACCGAATAGGCCTTGGATCGCATTGCCTGAGCTATTTTCTTTCAGGAAGTTCTGCACATCCGTCCATAACAATGCTCGGTTGCTGTAACTGGTCAATGGAGCAGAGACTGGCGAAAGAACGCCGATGGTGTCGCTGAGTGATATTGCTGTGGGCAACGAAATGCTGGACTCGTTCAAAAACTTGCTCGAAATCCATGCAGAGGCTGTGATACCGTCTGTGAATATTGATGAAACCGGTAGAACCGCTAGAAAAATCGCTAGCAACCACATCGTCGTAGTTACAAGTGGGACATAACGAAAGTCTAAGGACTGAGCAGCGATTGGTCGACTTACTACGTACAAACGCACCGCAGTCATGACAGATAAGACCATCACAGACGCTTCACATGAAATCACAGACAAAACGCCAAAAGCCCGACAAGTTGAACCTGTTCTCCATAATTTATCAAAAAAGCAGTACTTTCCGGAATACTGGGCGGATTTGATTGCCATAGCCAGCAAATAAACTCCCATTAAAAAATCAGCGAGAGCAAGATTGAAAATCAGAAAATGGTTGGATTTCGTCACGGGTGACATTTTGCGTGATTTTTGCATCGAACTAAAAGTTTTCATGATGACAAACGTGTTTCCAGTCAAAGCCATGAGGGCCATTAACCACAACCAAACTTTTAGGAAAGTGTTGTGTATCATTTCTGTTTTAGATGCAAAGCTGCTGTTTTTCAAAGTCGTGGATGGACACTCGTCGCTTCCGTCATGGCAATCCCAGTAATCATCGAACATAAACGATTGTGGAACTGAAACTGGAGCAATGCTAGTCTCGCAGTGGAAACGTCCAGTGCAAGTTATTTCGTCAGCACCATCGTCACAGTCCCGGTATCCGTTGCAAGCAAGGGATCTATCGATGCTGATAAAGTTGCCGCTCTGGCAATCTAATCTAGCTGAGCAGTTGGCTTCCTCTTCAGGGATGCGAGGAACACATGGCGACCAAGTACCATCGCAAATATCTACTACTGTGAGATTGTACGTTTCATTGTTTGGCGTTTGGCATGAGATTGACAGAATGTCGTCGTTGTTTGAGCTGGAAAACATTGCATCGTATCAATTGCGAGACTAACTGAAGCAGAGTGACTTTAACTGAAACTCGTAAAGAAATGCAAGCCGACCTGCCCTCTATATTATTAAAGTCTATCTGTAAAAATAAAACTGCGCAGAAAATAGTTGACATCTTGACAAATATGAAAACGTCACTGCATGCCGGTCAGGCGCGACATCATATGTATCACCAAAGCGTGAGGCATCACGAACAGAAAGCACGCCAAGGATGGCAACTACTGCATATCAGTGTATGGGAATCAACTGGTACAGAGCGATATCATCGATTGAAGTGCTGTTGGCTTTTGACGCCATTGTGAGTGGTTCTCAGCCGAGGGGAATTTGTTTTCACAAGGGTGGAATTTTGTTTTTGAGATGTTGTGTAAAAAGCAACTGTATGGTTGCCCATGCACGTCACTCAAAAACGTTTTTGTTTTTGGCATTTTTTGGAAAAAAAACGTTTCATAAACAAAAAAATTTTACTTTCATTTTGAAAACACTTTCGTTTCGCAAATGTTTTCTCAATAAAAACATTTTCGTTTCAAAAAAATTATTTTCGTTTTGGAAACACTTTCACTTTTGTTTCGGAAACACTTCGTAAACCAAATCGAAAAACATTGCATCAGTTTTTTCGTCGTGGACCATGTGTGCCACCCTCCGTTGAGGGCCAGTGTTTCCACTTGAGAAGGCTTGATTTGCAGATTGTCCTACGTCGATGTCTGGCTCCAGTAGCTCGAGATCGTATTGCGCGTACGTCTGAGCTTGACGACTGGTTTTGACAAACTCTCCGTGTTTGCTTATCCGGGGAAAATATCACAGTTGGCCCAGGACCAGGCTCCACGATTCCAAGACTGTTTGCTCGGTTATGTTAGCGCAAAGATGCGTAGCGGGAGCAATATTGGTCTCCCCTTGTTGGTAGCTGATGGAGACTGTCGCGTATTTTCGAACGGGTCCCTCTGCTTAAAGCGCAAACGTGGTCCTTGGTGACGCACGCGACGATCGATGCGCCATTGTTTCGATTGATTTTGCCCATTTTATGGTATAGTACCTGCCTAAATTATATCGTGGGACAAAGCCTTCGTGCCATTTACAGAGAAACGTTTGCCATATCAGGGGTGCTACGGGAATGGGTTGCTGGGGGCACATTTGTTTAGGAGATGCTTTGCATCGCGTCTGGTGACAATCGCAGTTGTGCAGCAATCACAACAAGGAAAGACTTGCACTAGTCTACACGTCTGCTTCTCACTCGTCACAGCCAACTAACAACAATCGTCAAGTTGAGACGTGCGCGCAATACGATCTCGAGCTCCTGGAGCCAGACATTGACGTAGGAGAATCTGCAAATCAAGCCTTCTCAAGTGGAAACACTGGCCCTCAACGGAGGGTTGCACGCATGGGCCACGAAGAAAAAACTGATGCAATGTTTTTTCGATTTGGTTTACGAAGTGTTTCCGAAACAAAAGTGAAAGTGTTTCCGAAACGAAAATAATTTTTTTTTGAAACGAAAATGTTTTTATTGAGACAACATTTGCGAAACGAAAGTGTTTTTCGAAATGAAAGTAAAATTGATTTTGTTTTTGAAACTTTTTTTTCAAAAGAAATGTCAGAAACAAAAATTTTTTTAGGGTGGCACGCATGAGCCACCATACAACTGTCACCGTATTGTCCCCACAACATTAAGTTTTAAAATTCCAATATTAGTTGCCTTGCGAAGCAGTTTAAAAAATACTTTACCAATTAGTTCAACGCTATGCGTGATAATTCTACCCTCAGAAACAAAAATATTTCACCAAAAGCTTTATTTTTGCAAACACATGGAAGGCGATTGCTTCACATTTCTTGGTTGCGTCCCTGAACGTATATAGCTTTTCTTGTGTTTGCAAAAGTTTCAAACCACCTACCCTTTCATCAACTTGCAGAATGGAGCCTCATGAGGACAGCCCGCTCGGCACTCGTCAGACAAGTCATAACATTCAGGGCGGCCATCGCACTTGAAGGCAGTCAAGGTTGTGGTGTTTTTTTTGTTGCCAGGACAAGAAATGAGGCTGGACGAGGCAAGTTTACGACAGTACAGCTCGTCCTCTCCGTCAGGGCAGTCGATCCGACGATTGCAAATGTCGGTAATGTTTCGGGTAAAATTCCCGCATGTGAAAGTCTTCATCTGACACTGGATAGGACTTCTGCACAGATTGCTGCAAACTGCTGGTCGCACGTCTGATGGACACGCGCACTCGTCGGACAAGTCGAAACAATCGATCACTCCATCGCAGATCTTTGCAAAACAAACACGGACATCTTTGTATAACAGATGTTGTTGAAGAAAGTTTGACATTTGCTTTTTCTGCTGTTTATGTCCTTCTTGTTTGCATATAGGTTTGTATATAGATTTAATCGTCGCCAGGTAATTAGATTGAAAAACTATTTCAACAGTTTTTCTCCTGCGTCTCCTTTTTGGAGCTCAATTTCTTATGCATGTGAATGTCGTAAGGAAACAGAAGTTGAAACTAGTTGGCAGTGAAAGAAAAACGATACGATTTTTGTGTTGTGGAACTTCTGCAAATTTTCTGTCTTTTGCATTGTTGATGGGCTAGAACAATGGTTCTCAAATGGGGGTACAAGTGTACCCTTGTGGACACGAAAAGGTGCTCCATGGACTACACCAATGTTTTTCTTAATGAACGTTTAACTTAAGAGTAGCATAATCATAGGTATATTTTTAATTATTGTGCTCAAGACGACAGTCAAGGGGTACTTGATAGACAAAACATTGCCCAAAGACGATTTCTTAAATTCAATTCGTCGGTTAATTCCACGCGTGACTCTTTGTCTCTATGTATGAGCTAGACATGTGTCTTTTCTAACAATAATCTGCCTACGTCAAAGAAAACAGATCAACCAACTACTCAACAAATCATCTGTGTCAGAGAGTAGTTTTTTCGCGCATTTGTACGCACTCCTTTACAATGTTCGGAGGAATATTCGATTTAACCGGCACCCTGACAGCTTAAACCCCTGTAGGCTGATACTTCTGTGAATACAATATACAGTCATAAACTTTTACCCGGAGTGATAGTAAGACAATAGCTACCTTGCAGTTTCAGAAAGCACTAGGTCAGGGAGGCTTCTTGCATTTCGTTGTCATTTCGCGCATATAACTTTGTTCGAGCGTAACTGCCTGGATGTTTCTTTCCCCAAATGCAAAGTAATTTTGGTCTTTCAAAAACATAACTATACCGTGTGGACCTTGTGTCTCGAAGAAAAGAATTCAAATCCAAGCAAATTGACCAAGCTTAAACCAAGCAAAAAATCGCTTTTGCTCTGTACCTGCATGTTTCCAATCAGAAGTCTCCTGTCGAAGCACTCAAAGCAAGCGAACTCGCCCCGGTCATTGTAACAACTGTCGATTTCTTCTTTGCAGTGTTTTGTAGAATCGTTTACGTAGCGCTGCGGCAGGACGCAGACATCGCTCCGACTTCCGTAGCTGCACTTGAGCCCAGGCACAGCGCGTTGCTCGTCCGACCTGTCGCCGCAGTTATCTTCGTTGTTGCAGGCCAGGCCGAAGCTGATGCACTTGCCGTTGCCGCACTGTAAGTTTTGATTTGAGAATATGTTTAAAAGAATTTAAGAATATTTTACGAAGACAAACAACTGTTCAAACTGGCTTTCTTTCAGATGTCTTCATCTGTGTAGTTTGTTGTGAAGCAAACCCGAGTTTTCTTGTTGGCCAGAAATCTGCTTTTTGCGATTATCAGCACTTTTTTTACTCTTTTGCAAAAAAATGTTGAAATAGTTTTCATCGCAACATTTTTTATTGGGAGTCTAACATTTCGCTAAGTTTTGTTTATCGTAATTCGTGCATTCAAAACGAAGGCAACTACGGAAATACATTCAACAGCGCATTATATGCGCGCAAAACGTCTTCGCAAACAACAATCTTAACACAGGCGGATGACACAAAACACAGCGTTTCAAAACCAACCGATCAAAGTATTACTCTTTGTCCAAAAAGTTATAATCAAGCGCTGTCAAGTCGTAGACCAAAACGTTTGAATTGAAGTTCCAGAAAAAATTTACATGTGACAGGTGTTGTAACCGCTTAAATATTTGCGAAAAATACTTGAAAATTTAATAGACAACATTTATACATAAGCGTTTTGATTTCTTTGGCAAGTCTGAAAATTCTGACACAAATTTCACTAAAAATCTTCTATGGAGATGATGATAAGGTACTTTGTAAGAAACGATGCTTGCATAAACGTATGGCATGGGGATGCAGGGGATGCGACCGCATCCCCTACGCTGAAAAATTGGCCATTATTCGGGCAAAAATTTTCAATATTTGGGCAAAGTGTGCAGCTACATTCATATAGAAGTAAGGTAGTGTCTTTTTTCCCAACTAAGGCAAAATAATGGCCAAATCAACGGCAAAATAATCTAGGACTATTTTGCCGTTCTTTTTTGCCCTTGATGGCAAAATAGACACTGCCCTTGAGTGAACTGGAATCATGTGGTAATTCCAACAGCCTTCATCAAATTGAGGCCAACCAAAAAATTTATCCAAGTTTCGGGTAAAATTAGAAAGATTTGAGTAAATTAGGAGCACTTCGTTACGGTCCAACAGCTTCAATTAAATCTGGGCAAATAGGAAAAGCTTCATTCAAGTTTGGGTGAAAATAAAAACGTCCAGATAAATTCGAAATACTTGCGTGAATTCCATCAGTCAAATCAAACTTGGCAATTTGCAACAGCTTCATTCAATTGTGCGCAACTTCAAAAATCTTGTTCAAAGCTGGGATATATGGAATAGCTCCTTTGAGATTTTAGTACATTTAGAAATATCTGGGTTAACTATAAAAGCTTCATTCAAATGTAGATAAAAATAGAATCATTTGGGTAAATTTTAACAATCTCAATGAAATTTGTGAAAATTAGGACAACTTCATTCAAATTTGGGTGAAGTTAAAAATGTTTCCATAAATTGGAAAACTTTGGCTAAATTCCAACAGATTAAATCAACTCTGGTCGCATAGCAATATCTGATATCTTCATTCACATTTGGGCCAAGTGGAACAACTTCATTCAATTGTGGGTAACTTCGAACAGCTTTATTCATTTTTGGGGAACTTCAAACAGCTTTGTTCACTTTTTGTGAATTAGCTTCATTCAAATTAGAGTAATATACAGGTACTTCATTGAAATTTGCATAAAATTAGAAACATTTGGGAAATTCCCTATAGCCTCAATCATATTTAGTAATTGAAACAGATTCATTCAAACTTGGGCACAATTGGAACCATCTGGGCAAATTGGAAGAGTTTCATTCAGATTTGCATATAAATATATGGGCAAATTACAACAGCTCAAATGAAATTTGAGACAACTGAAACAATCTCATTCAAATTTGGGTAGAATTAGAAACTGTGTAGCTGCAGCTGTGGGCTAATGTGTTGTGTGGTTGTAATGTAGCTGTGATTTCATACTCTTTAGGTTTTCATATTTTCCGTTTGTTTCATGTAATGAATTTTCTATGTTGCAACCAGCCAAATTTTAACGTTTCAGTTTAATGCTGTGAAGTGAAGTTTTCATGAACAGTGGCAACTGTACTATTTATTGTACTGCATAATTAACTAATGATAATAGAGTCCAGTAAAGCACTTCTATTTTTATAAAATGTTCTTATTGAGGTTATAAGCCATTTGTCATTGGAAATGTGCATTTGTACACATTCCCTGGTAGTTGATCATATAGGCTGCAGTATTTGCCTGTATCAGTCCCACATTGATATTTTTTCTTAGCATGCTGTGTTCAGTGCTCATTCAACTGTCTACACTGAAGTGGACTTTTGGTTTTCATAATGTGACTTTAGAAGCTGTAAACCAGGGATCACCAACTTTTTTCAAGCTGAGAGCTACTTCTTGGGTTCAGATTAATGCAGAGCTACTAGTTTCATACACACTTCTGAAATGAAAATGTTGCTCAATTTATCTTTAAATTATTTCAGTATTAACAATTAAGATATTCCGCAATGTTGAAACACTGTTCACGCTAATCTTATTTTTAGAACAAGCCCGCGGGCGGTAGCATAACCAGCCCGAAATTTTTGGGGACCAAATATTTTGACTTTCAGCGAGCTGCATTGTTTTGTTTGGGACAACACCTCTCAAAGCACAAAACGACAAAAAATGCTAGAAATTTGACGAGAATGCCCCCCCCCTGGCTACGCATATGCTCTCGGGCGACCTACTTGGCCCTTGCGGGCTATCTGGCGCCCGCGGGCACCACGTTGATGACCCCTGCTGTAAACGGTTAAGTAAGTTGTAGTATTTTAAGAACAACACATTGCAGTTACGATTGCCTAATGTGGAAGGTTAAGCTATATGCTATGTATTAAATTGCCTCCTTTCTCTCTCCTTACTTGAGACTTGACCTATTGGCAGCAATGTGATATTTTAGATCGTAACCTGATATTTTACTCCTTTTCCAGATTGAATGCGATTGTGGCTAACACAAATGCACACATCTATGCTAGAGAAAACAGTTCTTAGCTATTAGGATGATCGTGTTGGAAGAATAAATAATTTAGAACGTATATAAAAACTTGAAAATGCAGTTGCTGAACACCTTCCACACGTGGTGGCATGAACAGCAATTTTTTGAGCGATTTTATTGTAATTAACTAACATTTTTCAACACAATGAAAATTATCATTGTTCACATGTGGCTATGCAGAATATTGATTGCTAGCTGAGGGCGTACGGCCTTGAACCCCGGTAATTGGTCATTAGGCATGCAGACACCTTGATTTGTTTACAATGGTACGTTTTAGTCTTAACATTAAGACTTGCTGTTTACATGTTACTTGGGAAATACAAGACCAAATTTGGGCAAAAATTTTTGTATCCCCAAAAATATGTACTCCCATACACCTATGGATGTTTGAGACACTCACTCAAGATATACTGCGCAAAGAAGATATCTGCTGGGTCTCCACATCTCCGTAGATTCCGAAGCTAGAACGTGTACTGCACAGCAATAGAGATTACTCGGTTCAGAAATGTGCTGTTTTCGAAAAACAGCAATTGCTTTTGTTTTGAACCAAAATCCATGGTTGCATGCTTTTAATGGAAAACCTAAACTTTTTTGTGGGGCTTGTTTCGCGAGGAGCGAGTTTGACGTGCCACTCTAACTTATTCAGCCTCGAATTTCTCAGTAACCACTCCTTTTCAGTTTCAGCAACGCCATCAGTCATCTCTCAGCATCTTGCTGCCCATTAGTGTTTAGCTTTCGAAAGCGCCCAAGCGGAGTTACTCCAACAAACACCTATACGTCGGTGTTCGACTGACACATACCTGGAAATAGTCAGATTGACAATTTCCATCCTCGGAACAGGACGTTTGCCACGCCCAGCACTTTTGAGTTGTGCGACTGCACGCAACCTCGTCGCTGCCATCTCCGCAGTCGTTGTAATGGTTGCAGACAACTTGCTGGCTTACGCAGGCGCCGGTGGAACACGTGAAATCGCCCACTGCGCAAGTGGAGTTAACGCGTTCCGCCGTTGAAGTATTGGCCACTGTTCTTTGTCTCCTGTGCAATTCTTTGGTTTCTGCATAAAAACCATGACTGCGATTTTGACTAAGCAGTGCCCTACAGCTGTAGCTTTCGTGCGTAGTAGTTAGTGTGGCAAACACGAATAAATTACGTGTTAAAGTTTGGCTTCACGTCCGAATAATTTTGTATAACTTTTCGGTATGCGAAAACCTTGCTCAGGTAGCCTTGACTGCTCGTAACCCGTCAAGTATCCACCGGGACCCAAAATTAGATTATGTTTTTCTGGGACACGTGAGTTTGTAAGGTCCGGCCTTGACTATGTTTGACTTCCCTGGATCGAATTTTACTCGGTTCCACTACAAAATATTATGTGCGCAGCGAAACGCACAAGTTATGTTAATTTTACATGCAATATCTCCGTACTGCTGTTCTTTTGGGGGATGGTTTTCATTTGATCAAAGCAAACGTTATGCGCGTTACCGATCTGTTTCGTGTTAACTCAGACATTCTGAAAATCAACATTCCAATGTCGTATATGCAACAAAAAGATTTTCCGATACCGGGTCACAAACTATCCGGCCGAATACACATCAGGTCACCTCGGGTCTTAAGAGACCGAAACGTAAAGCCTATTCATCAGCTTCTAGAGACATATTTCAAAATAATTAATGCGCCATTCGATTTTTCTCCAAAAATTAGGACAAGTAAATAAGAACAGATTTCTAACGTTTTCCCCAAGTACAGAAAATTGAAAAACCTCCGGCTTTTCGACATCTGCAGGCATTTGATGCTAACATGGGAAGTTTTTACGGTGCTGAGGTCTGAAAAACTGGTTAGCCTTGAAAGAGAAAAAATGTCATTCAGTTGTTCAAAAACAAGTAAGGATTGAAACCACTGTAGATGCAAATGCTGTGAAAACCTACATTCTTGACAAGACCTTTAACCTATTCAGCAAAAGCGTCTACGCATCCAGAAAAACAGGCAATAAGCTCAAGCTGTTTCCAGTTATTCTTAAAGCTGCATATCGCGTATGAATTGCAATTGGTCAATACATGGTGGCTGATGTTGTTCCTCAGCGCTGAAGCTGACGCTGAACAATTCGAAGAATTTTGAGAATTTTTTGTTCGAGTCTTTAGCAGCAAGCACTTGCCATACCATTAACCACTCTTTCAAATAAACTGTTCATATTTACAGTAATTGTAACAAGCTGTCCTGATGCTGATGCACAGAAACGCTGCTACAAGTTTGTTTAAAAGTTGTGTTAGCGCATAAAAAATAATTTTAAAATTTCCATTCCATTCTGGGAGGAAATCAGCGATGCCCTGGGAAGGGTTAAAACCAATGAATTAACGATCTCTCCGGGAGACTTCAATGCATGCGTTGGCAACAATGCCGATGCAGCCCCGCAGTCAGATTTCAAGGTTTGGGAGGACAAAATATATTTGTATGAGGGCAAGATTTTTGTTTTTATTACATTTTCAAAACACATATTTCTGGGCACAAAACATTTGGGTGGCACTGCCCTCGAATGCGCCCCTGCGGCAATGAGCTGGTGCCGGGGTATGGATGGGTGTGATCGGCCGACATGGTAATGCGGACGTCAATGATAACGGAAGACTCCTGCTGCAACTGTGCTGTAACAACGCACTGTGTGCATCATGAATACTTTCTTCCAACACAAAGCACACCTGGTGGCTGGTGCACAGATTCTTTTGATCAACGGTCGCCCATTGATTTTTGCATAGTTTCAACTGAATTGTTCAGTTCAGTGTTGGACGTTCGTGCCACAAGGAGTGCAACGTACGTCTTGAAAAACAACAGGGCTTATCAATCGCATATAGGGCCAGGAGACCCTACCGAATGAAATGGGAGGCTCTGGCGAACACAGATGTGCGAAACACCGTTATGTTCTTTATCCGAGAATTCCAGGAATGCATAGCGGACGCGGAGGTGGAGTGGCAGCTTTTCAAAGCAGCTGTATTTTCACCTGCTGCTCGGGAATGCGGGCGGAAACCACTCGGTATGGTGAATAATGGCACAGAAGTAACCCCTTCATACAGCCGAAGTCTTCCTACCTGTCAAAATACTGAAAGCTAGAATAACTGCAAGCTGCGACAAAATCAGACCTGAAATGCTAAAAGCCATGAATCCAGGATTTCTATGGCTTGCTCATTGGTGTGCCAAGTGGCCTAGTGTTCTGGAAGAGCACTGAAAAATTGACAAACGGTGGTGATTATCACCATGAACAAGAAGGGAGACAGGAGAGAATGCACCAAATACTGGGGTGTGTGCTTAGACCCCTGGAAATGCGTATGACAATTCCCTGAAAAAAGATACTGCAAAACAATTGAACCAGAGCTGGAGGATACCCAGTGCCTTCATCATCCCGGCCGTAGCACGGTACACCAATTGTTACTGTCCAGCAAATTTTCGAGAAATCTATGGAGTATGCCAAAGATGTCCACACATGTTTTGTTGACCTCAAGAAGGCACAAAGGCAGGTTTACAATAGGCAATCCTTGCGAAAAGACCCGGTTCTTTGAGAAAAGCTTTGGGGAGTGATGCAAGTACTGCGCTGACGACCGCTTGTTACCGGCCGCCAAGTCATTGTATTCCAGCTCAGACGTTTGCGTCCGTGTCGGAGGAGTTGCATCACAATTGTTCACCGAGGCTTTTAAACTCCGACAAAGGTGTGTGATGTCACCATTCCTTTTCATAGTCTATGTGAATTAGGTACACAGTCAGAGCCGAGTCGACGTAGGTATTACTGTTGCAAGTTGCAGGATCAACCGTTTGGGTCTTTGATAACGATGTGGCACTACTTGCATCTTCCGAATAGGACCTTCAGCATGTACTTGATCGGTTTTAAGCTGCGTGCGACCAAGGCGGAATGAAATTTAACTAGATATACACCGATATATCGGTCTGGCCGGTATCATCGGGCCGATATTTGGGTTTTACCGATATATTAGTGTCGCCCAAAACGGCCGATTTTATCGGCCTCAGTAGGTGTTGACAAAACGCTGTTATATTCCTCACGCATGCAGACAACTTGCGCCAGAAAGAACAATGAACCAAGACAAGACAGTTATCTTGCAGTAACGCTAGCAGGTGCATTTTCACAAACAAGCAGACAAGATAAATCATGGAGCACGCGTCGGCCGTCGCAGCCAATTACAAAAGCATCAGAATTAATCAGATTGAGTAAAAATCATAGCAAAATATTGAACTTTTAGCTCATAAATCCTGATTTTTGAAGTTTTCGAATAAAAGGTAAGGCATAGAACACATTATATTTTTGATAATGAAGCAGAAAACAAGATTCAAAAATTTTAGAAACATCGGTTATCGGTATCAGTTGCCGGTCGATGAGTGGTCGATATATCGGTATCGGCCCCCAAAAAGCCATATCAGTCGACCTCTAAATTTAACCCTAAAAAGACTCGAGGAACAGGCTGGTCCAAAATGATATGTCCATTTTTGATAAAGTTGCATTTTGTATTGAAATGAATATTTTGTAAATTTTGTCATAGGCCCGCATTACCAACTTGTAAGTTTTGTGTGGTGTAAGTTTTTTCCTCTTACATACACCACGATTTTGTGAGCACAGCATAACAGCTCATAATATGCTCGATCAAAACTGCTTGCGGTTGAATCACTTTGGCTACTCGCACATTGGAGATTGCAATGATCCTGACCAATATCTCATGGGGAATTCTCCTGATCTCCGTTCGAATATTATTCTTGAGCGCATCAATAGCTTGGGATAGTTAGCACAGACCCTGTCTTTCAGGTATTCTCACAGACAATAGTCCAAAGTGGATAGGTCTGGAGAATGTGCAGGTCAAGGGTGGTCCATAAGGCGGGAGATGAGCCGGTCTGCAGGGAGGTAACGATGGAGGTATACGAATGAAGCATTGGAGTAATGCGGCGTTGCTCTGTCCGGCTGATAAATCACAGTTTCCATTACCACTCCTCGGTTCTGCCTCAGAAATGGGATGAATTTTCTTCTTATTAGTTCAGTGTATAGCTCTATGTCCACAGTTACCGGACGTCCATCATCATCTTCGAACCATTATTGCACACCACGCAGTCATTTTCTCCACACCAAATGGGTGATAATGATGCTCATAAGGCTGAGCCTGAGCCTGAAAGCGCATTTTCTGTTTTTTCACGCGAATGCAAATTTAGAAATTTGCTTTATCACTGAAATCAGGATGGTCTTCGATTCGTTGACTGATGGTTTGCTCAAAAGCACGTCTCTCAGCCGTATTTGGATCGTTATGAAGTTGCAAAATCTGTACCTTATACGGAAACAGGCGAAGATCCTGTGGTTTATGCGCATACACATAACTGAACGTCTTGAAAGATCTGTCTGCTGGGACAACGTTTTGTGGATTTCCTTGGGAGCTGCTCCAAACATTGTCACGTCACAGTCACGATGTGATTATCTGTCCAGACTGAGCGTGGCCGGCCAGTTCGAATTTTAATGTCGTACAGTACACTTTCCGTCTCGCTGAAGTTGTCCAGGAGACGCTTTACTGTGAGTCTGGTTGGAGTGTTTCTGCCTGGAAAGACGCTCCGAAAAATGGTCGTTGCGTTTGGACAACTGATTTCGTCGCGAAATAGTCCTCTGCAATATTGGTCTTCTCCTGCATGGAATGTTTTACTGTTTGAACCACTGAATCTGGGAAATAAAACTTTGGAGCTCCAAAATGATTTTCCTGGAAAACAGAAGCTTGGTTTGATATGAAATAATAGCGATAATAAAATGGGTCCATCTTTTTAGATTACCCTCTGTTAGGTCTCTCCAGAAATCCAAGGCAGTGCATGTTACAAGTAAGTGCAGTTGCAAAGCAGTTGCAAAATGTGTCTGTAACCCTGTGATTCCGTCTGCTTCAATGCCTCAAATGCCTTGTACTACGTTCTGTTTTGTCTGTTTTTAACAACCTCCATTCTGCAGAGTGTGTGTGTTCATACTATGGACTTCGTGTCTGCTCATAAACAAATAAATTAAATTAAGCACCATTACACTGAAGCAGGTGGAGAAGTTCAAGTACTTTAGGTTGGAATTCACACGTGCCGAAGAACAAAACAAGGAGATCGATTCAAGCATTTGTAAAGCAAACGCAGTTCCGCGTGAGGTCTATCGTTCTGTGTTGACAAAACGGGAGCTTTCAAACATTGCAAAGTTGTCAGTTTTCAAATCGGTCTTTGTTCCCATCTTCACCTATGGATATGTATCTTACGTAATGACTGAAAGAAGACTATCCCAACTACAAGCGGCAAAGATTGGATTTTTGCGAAAGGTTCACAGCGTGGCACTTCGCGACAAAGTGCACAGCTGTAAGATTGAATGTCAAGCACCTTCGCCGAATCGAGAGATCCCAGCTATACGTTGTTTCGGCCATGTGATCAAAATGTCCCAGGAAAGAATGTCCAGGAAAGTCCTGCTGGTTACGTCCACGGGAAAACGGCCAAGAGGTCGTCGAAAGACCAGGTGGATTAATCACATCTCCGAACATTGCTTAGTCCCATCTTGTTGTGAAGACAGCAGAACTATTTGAGATTGCTGAAAATCGTGAGGTATTTCCAGGCTTGTCCATAGGAATGTCATTCCCATGGGATGGGACATCACACATTCGTATTTCCCATGAGACAGTAGCCATGTCATAGCAACTTCATTACGTCAGAGCTAACCTTAGTTTTTATACTTTTTACCTTTTAATGGTTTTTTACTCTCCTTTTTTCTTTATATACTTGTATCTATTGGGTTTAGTCTAAACCTAAACTTTCATAAATTTAATAATTTTAATTGAATTGCATTCCATATTAATATTATAATGGGATACCGTGGGATGGGACAGGCATAAATTGCTAGGTGATGTGATGGGATAGACAAATATGTCCCATGGACAATCCAGGGTATTTCGAGTCCCAGGGCTGCTGCCTAGCGATCCTCCCAAGAGTAAAGGTGGCCATGAAAATGAATGAATGACAAATTTCCATCTTAGCTTGAATAAAAGAAAATCAGCCAAGAAACAACAATTTTCTGCTTACTGTGAAACTTTTCGAATGTCAAAAAGAAAAATTCAGGAAGTAAGCAGTTTTATGATTTTTTCAACATTTTTGCACCTGCACCAATGAAACAAAACTCATTAGTAATTAAAAGTCCACTTCGACATAGCCTTTTACTCACCGGGTCGAATTGCCGAACTCCCAAGAAATATTAACATAACGGTAATTAGGAAACGAACATCCAACATTGTGCTTCAGTTGTTCAGAAATTTTGATAAATTCTGTTTTCAGACAAAGGTCGTTCTGGTACACCGATTTAGCTTTGTAGCCTTGGTTCTGGCAATAATAGGGCAACACTACACTTGATTCATTCTGTTGTAAAACAACGAGATCCTCGTACATAAACGCACTGCGCACTAAACGACTTGTTCAAGTTGATCATAGAAACTTCGGTTCTTTACAAATGCTAAAACTATGGCGGAAAAGACATTATTTCACAGATCCCAGACAAAAATACTGTTGCTCGCTTAAAGTCAAACATTCTGGCACCCAAAGTTTTGGCCTGGCTACGCCATTGGTCGAGTGGGGAATCTATTTTGTTGTTATGCCGAGGGTCGTCGGTTGTACTCTCTCTTTGGTGGCTCATGGCGATACAGCATTATGGCTACAACAACATCCAATGAAGACATACAAATCAGTAGTAAGTGGAGTTGCAAAACCTGCTGGTGTGGAAAGCTCTTTTTGTCAACCCTTTGAGCACCAGTTCTTCTTAACTCTTGCAGTGGTATTCTCCACTCAGAAACAACGCCTGTTTTAGGGTTCCCAGCCCTGAAGTTAAGTTTGTTTCCCTGGAAACGTCAGGTTAGAGTCCTCAGACGCTGCGCCCGGTCTAAGTGTATACACTTCACTCACTCATGACCACAAATGCAATGCAGTTTTAAAAGTGGAAGCAGTTTAACCCTTTACGACGTGGTTTGCAAGCTAAGTCTTTTTTTGAGTTGCCTGTGAAGGTTATTGTTCCTAGCTGATCTGCTTACGTTTTATGACTGCAAGACGTCCTGCAACAAAACACTTAACGACTCTCTCGATAAACTTTGATTCAAGTCGTCTGCTCAATAAAACGCAAATCTTAAGAAAACAATCATTAAACAAGAATGTTCCAAACATCTCGTGAAAAGCTGATTCCAAACAACCCAGATTAAGACGACGTTCTCGTATCTACAACAAAACGATCGACGTTTGAAAAGCAACTGTTAGAATTGTCATCGAAATTCAATCACTGGTTAATACCGATAATTGTAAGCCAGAAGTAGAATAAACCTGATCTGTTTGACAAAGTACCTAGCTATGAAATGTAGCGTGTTTTATTTGACTGCAAACGATAGTGACAGACATGCATATTTGCAAATGTTTTCAGCATTGTATCATCCGGAAAATGCTTTAAAATTACATTAAAACGTCCAAAACTCCAGTTTTGGTCATGGTAAAAATCTGCAGCATCTCACAAATATCGCTTACTAGAGATGGAAAAAGCTGAAATAACGGAATATGCAAATATCTTTTCATGTCAAAGTAATTTCTCATTGCTATGCTTCACAAACAGTGAATAACAAAACTTGCATTTAACACTGTACGTTCATGCAAATAAAAATTCCTACAAATTGCTTTCAATGAAGAATGCCAGGCTTAGCTAAACAATAGTTTTTTGACTTTCTAAAACTGTTTGTCCTGCACTAAACCAGCAAGCAATTTTGTGCACATGCAGTTCCTTGAACTCACATGAAAGAAACGAGCTGCACAGCACTACCCTTACTTAGGGGGTGACGTCATCATCAAGCGGATGTCACCGTTATAGCAATGTTGATTGAGCATCATAACTAATCAACTCAGGATTTATACATTGAGCCCCTAGAAACGGTGGTCGTAGCTCAGGGTTTCTCAATCTTTTCAAACATGTGGCCCAATTAATAAGCAAACAGAGGGTCCTTGGCCCACCGACTGTATAACTTTTCCAATGCAACAACTGTCGCCCATGTACAAAACAGAAATAAAACAACTAAAACCATTTAATAACACAACGTGCGCTATAATCAGTGCGAAGGCTGAGCCTGTTAGCTATACAATTTCACGAATTTCCCTAATAAAAAGCCGTGGCTCGTCACAAATTCTTCCGTGGCCTACTAGTGGGCCACAACCCACAGGTTGAGAAAACCTGTCTTAGCTATTTGGGGGTCCCTGTGTTCCAACGGGGACAAAGCTAACGTTGAGCACCTTCGGTGCCCACGCTGAAGACTTCGGGATGCACTACCGATGCACTTTGTGTGGACTCGGTGCACATTGAATGGGCTCGCTCTATGACTAGTGCACTTTGGGTCTGAGTGCATCCACCGGCCTGATTTTAAATATTTTGCCAATAGTTATGTTTAATTAGGCCGACAATCATACCTTGTTTTTGCATATGGTTATACACAAACATAAAATGAGCTGGACAACAACTGTTAATGGAACTCAGAAGAGCATCCTGAAAACAAGCGGCATACTGAAATGTTACAACACAGGGTTTATGGTAAAACTAGCGGCAAATTGAAGGGTTGTGAGCCAGCTTCGACATTGGAAGAGCGCGTATTGAAACACAATATCCATATAATATATGTTTGAAATGGCTTGCTCCTAGTCAGTATCGAACTTTGCATAACAACAAATATACTGTAGGTCAACAGTATCAGATCGAAAATTTTATAGTCTGAAGCAGTGATTCCCAACCTGATGTATACGCCCCACAGGGGAGCAGTTTGATTATTAAGGAGGGCATTGAGGCCGACGTACGAGATTCCAAAGCTTGTTTAAACCAAGATATTGACGTTTCAAGCTTCTTCGCTGAAGCTTTGTTTTTGTTGTTTTTGTTTTAATCATAAAATTTATATATCATAACACGGGGGAGCAATCAGGATTTTAATGGTGATCAGGTGGGGCATGGAAAAAAGGCTGGGAACCACTGGTTTAAAGCCATTTCGTAGCGATAAACTTTTTCATCAAATGCAAGTGTTTTCAGCATGTTTGGGTGCATCTAAGGCGTTTGACAGAACTAACCACAATATATTGTCTGCAAAAATAATCAAGCGCGATGTATACCTTCGTGCATAGTAAGACTGCTGGTGAGTTGGGAATCAGACCGTGCAAGTGAAATATGCTCTTTGCTTTCAGATCGCTTCTCTGCAATCAATCGGACAAGTGGGAGTGTTGAGTCTGTATCTATTCGTTGTAAACCTTGTTGTGCTCCGGCCCTGCTGGGCACAGCCAGAGCAGGATGCACTGCAGGAAATGTGGTTGTGAATCACCTGCAGTTTGCTGATGATTTATGTGTGTTTGGTCCCAGCGTGGTTTGTCTTCAATGTCTTCTGATTAGTGCTTATGATTCTGCTGGTGACTATGAAATCGTTTCTACTTGTAACAAGGCATTCGGAGCAGTTTTTTCCCCGAAAAGTTTAAACAACCTACAAAACCCGTTGTTTCCCTGAATCGTGTGTGAAATTTTCCGACAAAGTTAAATACCTCGGTGAATTACTTCATGGCTCACTGAAGGATGGCAGCAAAGACACGCAGAAGCAAATGAAAATCATTGTGCAGCAAACCAGCTCCAATGTACCTTTGCTCATTGCTCTATGGTAGACCCTGCTTTTTGTCCATTGCTTGCCAATGTATACTTGCCAACTATGATACAAATACACACAGTCTAGCGCAGTTGTTGTTAAACCTGGGGTAAATTTCATCTTCCAAGGGGGTAAATTAACTGAACCATAAAATGCAGCAAATGTAAATTTTTATCAATCATTCTAAACCAGTTATTTCCTACCAGGGTCCGAGGGCCGCATGTGGTCCAGTCGAAGTTTCGTGCGGCCCAGTTCAGGTTTCCGCTGTAGTGAAAGCATCCTATATACTGACAACCTGTCCTTATTTGATAACCTTGAATTTGATATTTTTGATGCAGGTGGTCTTTAGTGCCACTTTATCGCGTCTGTTACCACGGCAGTTAGGATTCCAACGCTTTCAGTACATTAGCTAAGCTAAATTTAGTTTGCTAAGATCAAAGTAAGCCATTGAATGCGTAGCTTGCATTAATATGTCATTCAATGTGCGGCCCTGGTTAAGATAGTGACATAATTTTTGGCACGGTAAGCCATTTGGGTTGGACATAGCTGTTCTACTGTAAACTGTAAGAGTTGGTTAATTTTGTATTTGTAATAAATCAGCACCATTCAGTGTATTGGGGGTAAATCTGGTAATCTCATTTGATAAAAGGGAAAGATATGTAAAAAAGTTTAAGAACCACTGGTCTAGCATCAAACACCGCGTTGCCTATACAAAAATGCTTATCGAACTGTGCATTGTAACGGCGCGCAGCGACCAAATGCTTTAACCTTTGCTTAACCGCTGCAAGCTGCGCATCCGGCGACCAATATTTAATACGAGCGTGATTCACTCTTTGAACGCCGCCTTAAAATCTAATATTAATGGACTGCCTTGATGGATTGCCCTGACGCTTCTACAGTAGCAACCTTTTGCAACTCCCTG
>Ga0210059_1003818_pt1 | contig 24230 bp, 14 predicted proteins | sample Ectturendosymbi2_FD_188042 | JGI IMG/M metagenome (GOLD analysis project Ga0210059, IMG submission 188042) | Ecteinascidia turbinata endosymbiont from Florida, USA - Sample 2 (SPAdes) (version 2) | ecosystem: Host-associated > Tunicates > Ascidians > Unclassified | place: Key West, Florida...
AAAAAACAATGGACGGCAAAATAGCCTGATATCGCGAATGCTGTTTTCCGAATTGTAGAAAATCATGGTAAAAGGAGTTACTTTTTAGGTTTTAGGGGGAGGGGTGATCTCCCCCCTGGATCAGCCCCTGACGAATGGCTTACAGTAACCAAAAAGTTTTTGTCAATGCACAATCGCCATAACTCACATTTTAAATTCAAGTGCACAGCCGAAAAGCCGCCGGTTGCGCACTCTTGGCCTAAAGGAACACTTTTCTTTTTTCAAACTAAACTGATGTTTAATTTCAAAATATACTGATGAAGCAGATTAAATATGTTAAATAAACATGTTTGCCTTCAATTGACAGCTAAACTGCCTTACAACTTCTCACTTTTGGCACCTTGGTTAGCTTGACTTTCACAAATCCATTCGCCAGAGATTGCCATTTTCTGCTACTATACCGATATTATTGGTAGTACTGCACACCTCGTGCTTAAAAACTGGATTCCACCGGGATAAAAACTATATAACGCACATGTTTAAGTTGCAGCCTGTTATACTTCTCTTCGAAAACAGAATAGGTTTCAAATAATAACTTTGTTGCTGCTGGCGTAGGGCCACTTAAAGTGCGGGACCCAATTTGATGAAATTGATCAAATAGGCTTAAAACCGGCCTTGTCCCGAAGATTTTGCCAAATCGTATGAGTGTACTAAAACTGGCTTTGGTGAATGGAGCAGTAAAATAAGCCATAAGTGAATAACAGATTTTTGGAAAGCTGACAGCAAGCCTCGAGCCTTCAATTCTTGTCGACATGGAGAGGATATCCCTGCTAATTCATCTTTCTACAAACGTTTGAAACGTGGTGAAGCAAGAGAAAAACAAAAAACGCTACAAGAGAAAAGCTTAAAAACACAACCAGGGTTGCCAAATTGGCTTTATGAAAGCCGATTTAGAAATTCTGGCTTTTTTAAACGTACTTGGCTTTTTCAGTCAAAAAAATCCAGACAAAATCTGGGATCGCATTCCCAACGCTGAAAAATTGGCCATTATTCGGGCAAAAACTTTTAAAATTTGGGCAAAGTATACAGCTACATTCACATGTAAGTGAGGTAGTGTCTATTTTCCAAACTAAGACAAAATAAAAACCAAATCAACGGCAAAATAATGGACAAAACGGCAAAGTAGTCTGAGACTATTTTGCCATTCTTTTTTGCCCCTGATGGCAAAATAAACACTGTCCTTGAGTGAACTGGAATCATGTGGTAATTCCAGCAGCCTTCATCAAATTTGGGTCAACTAAAAAACTTTAATACTGTTTTGGGCAAAATCAGAAACATTTCAGTAAAATAGCAGCAAATGAGTAAGGTCCAGCAGCTTCAATTAAATCTAGACAAATGAGAAAAGCTTCAATCAAGCTTGGGTGAAAACAAAAGCGTTTAGATTAATTGGAAACACTTGGGTGAAGTCCATCAGTCAAATCAAATACAGAGCATCCTCGATTATCCGGCCATGTTGGGCAACCTTTTTCCAAAATCTTTTGCCGGGTAAGCATTTGGCCGGATAAGAAAAGTATCTATCATAGGGTGCCCACCGTCCACCACCTACACCACACTTAAAAGAACCTAAAGAAAAAAGAACGAAAAAAACGAAACTAGTATGAGAACAAGCTTAGCCACAAAACAATTTAAATGCTAAAAAACATTGTTTGTTGGCTTTCTGGTTTTTTTCCACTGTAAAACGTGTAGATTTTAGACTAAATAATTGAATGTACCTCCCTGTTGAACCCGGCCGGTTAATCGGGGGCCGGAAAATGGAGGATGCACTGTATTGCCAATTTGCAACAGCTTCATTCAATTGTGGGGTTTAAACAGTCTTGTTCAAAGATGGGCTATATAGAAAAGCTCCATTAAAATTTTAGTACGTTCAGAAATGTCTGGGTGAATTATGAGAGTTTTATTCAAATTTGGATAAAATCCAAAATCATTTGGGTATATTTTAACAACCTTAATGAAATTTGAGCAAATTTGACTACTTCATTCAAATTTGGGTGAAGTTAAAAATGTTTCCAAAAATTGGAAAAATTTGGGTAAATTCCAACAAACTAACTCAACTCTGGACAAAGAACAATGGCACCTTTCAAATTCGGGCCAAGTGGAACATCTTTATTCATTTTTTGGGAACTTCAAACAGCTTTTTCAATTGTAGGGAACTTCAAACAGCTTCATTCCAATTTGAATACTATACAACCACTTCATTTAAATTTGCATACATTTATAAACATTTGGCAAATTCCAACAGCCTTAATCATATTTGGGTAATTGAAACAGCTTCATTCAAACTTGGGTACAATTAAAAAAATCTGGTCAAATTGGAAGTGTCATTGAGATTTGCATATATTATAATTATTTGAGCAAATTACAACAGCCCAAATCAAAATTGGGCCAACTGAAGCAACTTCATTCAAATTTGGGTAGAGTTAGAAACATTTTAAAAATAGGAACATATTGTAGTGGCTGGGCCGCAACCAGGAACGGGCAAACCGGGCAATTGCCCCCCCCCGAAATTTTTGCATGAACATGATGGTATTCACGTACTTCACATGAAAAGTTATTTATCGAGACTGCGTTACCTCTACGTGAACTTCTTCTCAAGACCACTTTTTCGCATACGTGGTGCGTCATATTGGATAAAACTATTAACCAATCAATGTACCATGCTTCCGAAAACTCCCAGCACAGAACCGGAGACAAGCTTTGAGGCGCTAGTTATGAGGTGAAACCAGTCCCGTCGCTACGGAGGGTTTGGTGGGCTTATCCCCCCAAACAAAGCTCCAAGCTCCCCCAAATTGAAATATTAAACGTTATAAATCAATGCAACTTTTGTCAACTTTGAATGTCAAGCCCCCTCTGTACAAACGTAAAGCCCCCCCGCACAAACGCAAAGCCACCCTACTGACGACTTTCTGGCGACGGTTCTGAGTGAAACCATCCGTTTGATGAAAGTGACCTTGTGGTTGTAAATGTGACCTCACAGAGCAGGAATCCATATGCTACCAATCAGAGATGTAATGCTAACTAAAAAAATGTGGGAAGTTGGGAACGGCCCCAAAAATCTAGCCATTTTAAAACAGATTCAAACTCATTTTAAAACAAAGCATGAAAAAGGTGTGGGAAGGCCGTTCCCACTCGTTCCTGCCCCACTACACCCCTGCTACCAATCCAGGCTACTGCTACACAGAGTGGAAATTTTAGCTGATTTGCTGGTAAATCTACCAGGATTTTCTCACTGTTAGGTGTATAATTTTAAATCTAGCAGTTAGCTGATTTTCTAGTAGGAACATCCAGCAGCTACCTTCAATCATGTGCAATATTTTGGTTTGTATGAATGATTTTCACTGTGTTATTTTTATAACGTGTCATCTACTCTTCTGTTTTTTTTTTTTTTTATATTAACTGATGTCTAGGATTGATTGATTTATTGGTTTTACATCTGAAAACTTCAAAAAGCCAATGCTAAACTTTTACCAAATCTGCTTTTGAGCTTTATGTGAAATAGTATATAGGATTGGTAATGAAGGAGCATACGCTTTCCGAATTTTTCATAATTTTCTCTTTAATACTTGGAAGCTCTACTTGTTTCTTGAGCATCAGTATCAACTTGTGTCTTCCTTTCTATTAACTGCGGCGATTCTTGTCTACCCATATCTTCAACTTAAGCACTGTCTGTGCACACTGCACAAGTAGCAAAAATCAGCACGCCTTGATGTTATTTAATGGAAATCGATTTCGCCATGCGGAAAATTTTCTCTCTATTAATTAGTAAGCAGGTGTGGCGTCCGCAGGGGACTAGGTCCCCTCTGTTATATTTCGAAATTTGCCTAAATATGTTTAGCAACACTCAGTATTCGGTCCATTGTTAAAGTAAATTATTTAATGAAAAAAATATCCCAAGTTTTTTTGACGTGCACTTGTGCCTCCCAGTGGGCGTCCGCAGAAATTTTTTCAGGGGGGAAAAACGACATTTTGCTTGTCAGTTTCAAGTTGCTGACGATGCAACGCAAATTGACGTACGCAAAACGCTTTACCCTTTCTGCGCCATAAAGAAAATGCCCAATGTTACGGCAACAGTTGCAAACACGGTTCCCTCTAAGATTATTTACACAGAGCAAATGTTTGTTTTAGTGACCATGAATATCGTAGTTCTTAAGACTGAATTAGCAGAGTTCTGAATGGATTGCAAAACTTGTAAATTATTAGAATAAGTATAAAATTTTACCAAAATACGAACAAGGTACACACATAATTCAAATAGGTTCTCTTTGTTTTAATATTTTCACAATGTTTTGGAATAGTGCAAGCGCGCAAAAATGAGATTTCACTGAACAAATGGTCTGGTGGCACTCAGTTCCGTCGCCACGGGGGGGCCTTTGGTGGGCTAAGCTTTCCCCAAACAAACCTCCAAGCTCCCCAATTTGACGTATTAAATACTCCCCTGCACAGATGTAAAGCCCCCTTATTGAAGACTTTCTGGCGACGATTCTGGTGGTGCTGCGCATTTCGTAACTTAGAGGGAACACTAGTTTCAAAATTTGCGCTTTGTTGGCAGCAATGCTTTTTTTTCACTCATGCTTCTTTTCAGGCACGCCAAAACAACAGTAGTGGTATAAAGTTGAGGGAAAAGAAAACTGATAAAAAACAAGCAAATCGTTACCAATATTTTTGTTTCTGTTCAGCAAAAATATTGACCTCAAAAACAATAACAGAAATGATTGAAAACCATTCTGAATTTTCTTGTTGCGCGAACAGCTGCAATAAATTTGTTTCAAGTCGATCTTGATAAACCATGAAATTACCTACAATACTGTAATGAAAAACACATCTCCGCCCCCTTTTGAAAGAGCAGAGGGAAATGCCCGTGTCACTTTCCTGCTTTCCGGCGTCCTTGCTTCGTTTCACACAGTATAAAATTATTTGGCTTACTGCTAACAGCAGTGACTGTCTCGTTGCATTACTTGCCAAGGTGCCTGCGCTCAACAGTGACAGGCGGCAAAGCACCTATTGCCGCAACTTGAAATGGACCTTTGAAGAATTGTTGTTGCCCATGTTATTGTTACGCAATAAAGTCCAATAGTAGAACAATTCTTTCCCAAGTTTCGCAACCTACCTCTGCAGGATACCAAAAAAGTGAAGCTGGCTCTTGTGCAGTGTGAGTCATACAGGAAGATAAACTGTCATTGCAAGAATTAACTCAATTAATATCGGAATTAAACTGTTGTCTTCAGGTTTTCTAGCATATTTGGTTCGTAAGCCAATTAGCAGGGGGAGGAAATGCCCATTTCCCCCCCCTGCGGACGCCCATGGCCCCCACTATGAAAAAGGTTCCTCCACCAATGTTGGTAAGCTGATCGTAGCAAAAAAGTCGTATCATGGTTGACTGCACATCGATGACGTCATAATCGTTGCCAAAAGTGACTTTGACCCCCCCGAAATTTTTTGCTGGTTGCGGCCCTGTGTAGTGGTAACTCACCATTCCAACTAACCCTAAATTGCTGATGCTCTAAAGTGTACAACTAAAATGTTGCTGTAGCTGCAAACTGTTTTGCGGTAGTAATGTGGTGTAGCTGTGATATGAGTGTGAAGTTTTCGTGTTTCAAACTTGCTTCATGTTGCGAGATTTGTAAGTGCAAATCTGTTTCCATGAAGTATTCATGAATAAAATTAACTACGGAACTGCACCTGTAGTATGTTGCGTGGTGGTAATGTAGCTGTGATTTTATACTGTTTAGGTTTTCATCTTTTCCGTTTGTTTCATGTAATGAATTGCACATGTTGCATCCTGCCAGATTTTATTGCTTCAATTTAATGCTGTGAAATGAAGTTTTCATGAACAGTACTGCATAATTCACATATGCTAATGCAGTGCAGTGAAGCACTGCCATTTTTATAAATATATTCTTGTTGAGGTTATAAATCATTTGTCATTGGAAATATGCATTTGTACACATTCTTTAGCAGTTGATCATATAGGCTGCAGTATTTGCGTGTATCAGTCTCATATTGCTATATGTTCTTAGCATGCTGTATTCAATGCACATTTAACTGTCTAAACTGGAATGGATTTTTGGCTTTCATAATGTGACTTTAGAAGCTGTAAGTGTTTAAGTCGGTTGTAGTATTTTAAGTACAACATATTGCAGTGAAGATTGCCAATGTGGAAGATTAAGCTATAGGATATGTATTAAATTGCCTCCTTTCCCTCTAATTACTTGAGACTTGACCGATATGCAGCAGTGTAACCCGATATTTTACTCCTTTTCCAGATTGATTGCCATTGTGACTAACACAAATACACACATCTATGCTAGAGAAGAACAGATCTTAACTATTAGGGTGATCGTGTTGGAAGAATAAGTTTAGAACGTATATAAAACCTTGAAAATGAAGATTCTGAACAACGCCTTCCACGCGTGGTGGCATGAACAGCAACTTTGGGAGGATTTAATTGTAATTAGCGAACATTTTTCAACACAATAAATATTACCATTGTTCACATGTAGCTATGCAGAATATTGATTGCTAGTTGAAGGCGTACGGCTTTGAACCCCGGTAATTGGTAGGCCTAAATTAGGCATGCATAAACCTTGATTAGTTTACAATGGTACCTTTTAGTCTTAACATTAAGACTTGCTGTTTATACGTTATTTGGGAAAGCAAGATAAAATTTGGGCAAAAATTTTTTGCATCCCCAAAAATGGGCACTCCCGTACACTTATGGCGTCAGTTATGCTTTTTATTTTTAGTGAGACCAGCCTTGTGGTCACATCTTGTGTCTGAAAATAAAGTACGCGTGCTTTCTCTAAATCTTGTTTCAATTCTTCATCATTTCACTGGTAAGCTTTTGCTTGCAATTTTCAGGACTGAAGATGCGTAAATTACGTGAAAGCAATTTCCTACATGATGCTTATTGATTCGACTGCGTCACCTTTGCGAAACTCACTGCTGGAATGTGGACAAGCGCTTGTCCGAATCATCGCAAAGTTATGAGAGCAGAGCACAGCAGGAAGACTCCGAAGTCTCACAGCAAAGCCAGAGCCTTCAATTCTCTGCACCCAAACCAAGTTTTTTTGTGTTTAACGGTTCCAAAAGTAATTAGAGGAAGCAAACTTGGAGGAGATATCATCTCTGATTTCCAACCGAATGCAGTTTGAAACTTCAGTTTTCCCAACACATTCCGTACAGAAGCAATTTTACTGGAATTTATCGTATTATGCGATTTATATTCAGTCATATCCAGAATTCCAAAAACAATTTTCTATAAACTTTTAGACTTATTAGTTGTAGTCTGTTTTTTTTTTGCTGAGACAGTTCGGTCCATTCTTTTGCTGAGACATTTCGGTCATTTGTCTCACAGTTGTGTTAAAACTTGCCGTAACGGTTCTCATTAGCCTCTATTTTCAGACATCCTGACTGAAATGACTTATTTTTGTCGGTCATTTAAACAAAAATTCGGTCTATGACGGAAAAAACAGGTTATAGCCATATCATGAAGCTCTCTTCCAGCTTGAAAGAAAACAGCGTGTTTTTTACCTGTTCATCTTCACCGCTTCTTCAACATCCTTTGGCATTAGGACACTCACGGTCTCGGGTAGCAGCAAATACAGAACGCAAGATGATAATATCACAACTGTGGAACCTAGGGATGGTGCGATGACATTGCCGTCTTCACCTGAGCGAAAATAAGGAATTACTCCTCAATACTAATGTAATGGTACACGTACCATCACTTGCGGAAATCCCCAGAAAATCCCAAGCAGTAGTAGAGTGATCATGGCATGTGATCTCTACTGCTGCTTGTAACATCATTGTAACGTCACCAAACCTTCCCGACCACAAAACTAAGACAGAGTTAAGTCGGAAAATAGCTACGGTAACAAAAGGAATGGATTTGAAAAACAAAGTATTTTGTCTTTTTGCTGTTGCTGTGCCGACATTTTAAAATACAAATAAACTGCGGATGAAATCAAAGTCTCAGTTTTCATCACCATCCCGTCTGGTTTCGCCAAAATCTTGAAACGTGCTGGCTGTGTATTGTAGCTTCCTTGAGCTGTCTGACTTTCAGGGCCGGCCTTTAACCGATTGGACCGATTGCTTCCAATCGGGCCCCGCGTCTAAGGGGCCCCGCGCTACGCCTACTAACCTACGCAAACTTACACTTGCTATCGAAGTTGTTTGCGTAGTGCCAGCGCTGGCCCACACACACAGTATTTTTAAGCGTGGCGTTGGTTGCCAACGAAAATAAAATTCGTTCTGTAATCGTAACAATGGTCATTGTTAACCTGTAATGTGGACAGTCTCTTCGGGATTTTTTCCCTAGATTGGAACATTTGACTCTTTTTAGAGATTTTCGGAAAAGTTTTCGGAAAAAAAAGTTTGAAAATGTATAAAATGAATCATTTCAGGTTACTTTGCAAATCGTGTTTGCTTCTATTTTTAACACTTACCATGGCGCTCCGATTTCACGCTGCACCACCACAGATTTAGGGATTTTTTATGTAAAATAGGAATTTTTTGGTACTATTCTTGGGATTTTTGGAGTTGCATTTGTGAGAGTCCTGAACGTGGAGCCTAGTTTTTTCAATAGCACCGAGCTAAGGCAGAGATGGTTTAAGTTTTTAAGCTGCTTTCTGTTTCAGTTGTAAGCTTTTCGTAGATTTGGCAGGTCATATTTAAATAGTTGCTGCAAGATACGGTTCGATAGTTGTTGCTGTTGCAATAATTGCTGCTACTTTTCTTTTGAAAATTAAGTTTAGATCGTAACTGCAAATGTGTGTTGCTTAGTCAGTCTTTAGCGTTATTCGTTTTTCCTCTCGTACAAGTCTGATGAGACAATCTGAGATTGACGAAAGCCTTTGCAATACACCAAGTTTTAATTATGTCATATGAATGGCTACCACAGGTGTGCAAAAGTAACGGTTCTACCCTTTCAGTCCCGCTTGCGCCACTTTTCTTGCAGAGCTTTGCAATCCTATAACTCGCCAGGCGATTGAGCTAGAGAGCTGTTCAAACCCTCTGCCGTTTCAGCAAGTCTTGTAGTCAAAAACGAAAAAAAAATTTTTCGTTTTGTGTTTGAGCTTTTCTGGGGGGAACGTCACAAGTAGGGGTGTTTTTGCGTTATTTTGGCCATCTTTCCCTGGCCCTGGGCGCCGTCCCAATGGGCCATTTTTTGGACTCAAAATTTAGTTGAAAACTAGGTTAAAATCCGCGTGTATAGAGCCTTTGATTGACTTCCTAGCATACCGGGAGCGAAAATTATGGCTCATAAACCAAAAATTGACCAAAATTTTGCTCCCTCAAAAGTCACTCTTGGGGGCATTTCACCCCAGGCAATAACTCGCCGTCAGATTGAGCTAGAGAGCTGTTCAAACCCTCTAAAGACTCGTGAAGGTATGTAGTTTGCAATAAAAAAAACGTTTCAGTTTAGGATGTCTGTTTTTTTTAATGCTTATATAACGATAGGAAGGTTATGTTATTTTTTGCTGACGTCAGCATTTTTGCCCGACCTCCCTTTAAGACCCGCAGGAGGCATTTAAATGACATAAAATTTTTTTCGAGTTTAGCTGTTTTTTGGTTACTATTCGGGACTTTGAAGGGTCCGAACGGGTTTTTAGCGTTCCTGGTTCCAAGATTAGGGCCAAAAAAACTTAAAATTAATTTGAGAAATCCCCCGAAAGTATTGAGAAAAGCCCCTTACCAATTAGCTGATTTTTGGCCTCACTTTTGAACCAGAATCGCTAGAAACTCAATCAAGGGCTCTAAAAACGCGTATTCTGCCCTAGAATCCAAAAATACTGCGAGCCAAAATATTGGCGCGTGGGATCGGATGATGACGTCATATAATTAACCAAAAAACATGTCCCTGTCATGATCCCATTGACCCAAAATCCCAACCAAAATTAAAAAATTTTTTTATTCTAAACTACACAACGCCACTAGTCATTACGGGGTTTGAACAGCTCTCTAGATCAATCTGCTGCCGAGTTATGGCTGGTCAAAGTTTGCCCTGAAAGGGCAAATTATGCCTTTTCTGAAAAGTTTTGAATTAGGCCAAAAACTGGGGTTTTGACCCATAATTTTGGCTACAGATATGCCAGCAAGTCAATCCAGGACTCTACAGGCGCGGATTTTGATCTAGTTTTCAACAAAACTTTGACCAAAAGAATGGGTCAATGGGTTGGGGCCCAGGTCCGGCCATATGTGGCTAAAATTTCCAAAACATACCTTCTTTGTGACGTCACCTCCAGAAATCCCCCACCGAAAACGAAAAACGATTTTTGTCGATTTTGACTACAAGACTTGTCGAATCCGTGGATGGTTTGGATAGCTCTCTAGCTCAATCGCCTGGCGAGTTATAGGATTGCAAAGCTCTGCAAGATTTGGGGCTTTCGCGGGACTGAAAGGGTTAAAAAGTATCAAAAATAACGGTTCCATGAAAAGTAGCAAGTACGAGCACATATGCTTTGTGAGGAAATGGAAGCATTTAAAGACCAATTCTGCCAAGCGACGTTCGAAAACCCGTAAATTTGTTTGAATTCATGGCACACAATAACACGCAGGCACACCTCTTTCCCTAATATGTTTATTGCCCTCGGGATTTACATGGTCATCCCAGCGACCGTGTCATCCAGAAAAAGTTTTTCTAAGCTCAAACAAGAATAAGATTAGCAAAATGAAACAATAAAAGACATATTAAAGCAAACACAACAGCAAGCAAACAACACAAAAAGCAGGACAACAATTTTGTTTGCATTTTCCAGCAGAATGAAGACATTATGCAAAGCATCACTAATGAAAACGTATTTGAGATCTTCAATCAAACATGAGCGCCTAAATATTTTGGCGGTTTTATCCACTGCATCCAAACTTAGCAGAGGCTTAAACATGCACAAAATTCTGAAAGACTTTGTTGATGTTAAAGCACGAAAAATAAGTTTCTCTTAGCAAAGGCAATATTTGTACCGCAGGCTACAATAGCCCGAAGTGCGCCGATTTTGATTGTGTGTTCTACCGTTATTGTTGCGCTTGGAGCTAACTTATCTGCTTCATTCGGTATTGTCATTATTGTGAAACATTATAATACAAGGTTGCACTATAGTTTTTATGTGCACAATACTTTTTTTAGTTTTTATGTGATGTCCTGTTGTCACGCTTTTTCTGTTGGTTGATGTTTTGTAGCTAAGCTGTTATACCTTTGCTGGCTGATCATATCACGCAGTGTTGTCAAGTCCATTTACCACATGGCTAATTGGCTTCCGTCAGGGTTGCCAGATGCGTTTTGTAAAAATACCGGCCATGTTTTCAGCAGTGTGGTATCTAGGCTGCATTCGTAAGCGCATATTTAATGGCACTGGATTCTCGAACAAAATTTTTGAAAAGAACGCTTTTTCGACTATGCATTTATTTTTCATCTTATTTTTTTACAGTTTCATGACGCTCCCACAATGTTTAGTTTGAAAATCTTCAAACAGTGTTTAAACGTACGCTTTGTGAGCATACTCCATAGCCCTATGCTAAGCATTAGCAAACTATTCTACTTTTAAATGAAAAACGATAACTGCAGTGCTTTAATGTGAACAGAGGCGTTTTCTTAAGCTCTACTTTTATTCAAACATGATTAGGTCTACTTTTGACGTACTGTTTGCTGATGGTAACAATGTATAGGAAGCGCTTTTCTAATTAGGAAAAAGGTATTACTTTGATGAAATTGTACACTAGCCTACGTCCATTTTCTGGTGCTGACAGTAAGCACAACCTGATTTTCACGTCAGATGGAAGCGCGTGACCACAAATTTTCAATTTTATATAAAAAATGCAATTCCCCTAAAAATCCCTAGATTCCTCAAATCCACAGATTTTTCCCCAAAGGTTGTTGAAATTCCCAATTTAGGGACAAATTCCCCAAAAGTGGGAACCCTGACGTTGATTGCATGACGTCAGGCACTTGGTTGTAAAAGGGTCGATGTAACTCATTTTCGTGTTCGGTGTTCACAGTGACGTTGCGTTCGTATAGCTGGTGTAATTTCTAGTTGTCTTGCATATATGTCGTTATTAGTAAGGCTGTCATTTGTGTCGTAAGTTGTTACGTTGACAAAATTAATATGGTTAATAAGACAGTATACGCTTACCAGCATAAATTATGTAAGGAGCCACAAAACCTCCAATACGGGCTCCGGCACTAAGAAAACCAAGACACGTTTGTCTCGCTTTAGTCGGAAAGATTTCTGCAGAATGCACGAAAAGCAACCCGAAAGCGGCTCCGACCATCAGCTTTGTGAACATTGTCAGGACAACAACGGCAGTGGGGCTGTCTGCGCGAAATGCAAAACATTTAAAAAGTAAGGCGATAAATCGTTGTTGACATTGAAATCAAAAACATTCACCAACACTTCCAAGTTTTCAAGTCCTGCGATCTGTTGGCACCAAGTATATATAAAGGGTTGGGTGAATTGAGCTAGCGCCACTCTTGGCATCCACGTAGCTCCTCCATTACAATATTTCGCGTGATCTTCGTGTGGGCTGTGGGGTTCGTTTTCAAGGCGCCACAAAGGTTTGCTGCCCTCATTTCATGGTAAATATGGAATGTCCATTTATCACTGTCATGTAAGTTGTTTAGAGCAGTGGTTCTCAACCATTTCGATGAAAGGAGCCAAATCCGGACTTACAACTTTGTTAGAGAGCCGCACTATAGAAAATTCAACAAAAGTCAATTGAAACTTTCTGTTTTATAGCAGCACAAAGTCTATCATACAAAATATTTGAGGTTTTGTAGAAAGACTGATGAGGGCTGCACAAAGGGTAGGCTACTTGGGAGCCGCATACGACTCTCAGAAGAGTGGTTGAGATTCACTGGTTTAGCTAGGGCCTCGCATCAGCTAAATCTGACCCTGCCCACGGGCCGCATATGGCTCATCACAGCGTTATCAGTGGTCCACGGAAGCATTCAGGAAAAATCTTCAAATTTGAAGAAGATTTGAAGATTAATCTTCAATTTGTTGAAAAACGTGTGAGGTTACAATAGTCTCACTGAAATACTTGCGATGGATAAAGTGCATTTGCACAAGAACAAATAATGAGTGATATATTTTCTGTGTACCATTATTACTTTTGTTTTATTTATTTATTTTACGATCCGAAAGGAAGCCCTCCGCTAACTCTCCGCTGGAGCACCTTCTTGGATAACCTCTGTGTTTTTCGGGGCCCCGGCGATCGTTGTCTTGAAGAGTACATCTGGCGCAATGAACTCAGTACCGCCAAATAAATGTGTGATCTATCCGTTAAACGCGGCCTTCTCAGAGTGCCCCCCCCCCAGCTAAATTAATTGCCCATCCCTACAGTTGGGTAATTTTAATTATATCAAGCATAACACCTTTTAATAAAAATGTACATAGCAACGTTTTTAGAGACTGTAGACAGTTTCTGGACATTATTCAGAAAATGTAGATTTCCCAAACTGAAAGATATCTCACTAAAAATTCATTCGACGTTTGGAAGCACTTACGCCCTTTTAGTTTTAAAACTCGTGAGTCTGTTGTTTCATAAATAATTTTGTTGGAAGTGGCCCGGAAGTTGCCACGTTTTTGTAAAATAGCCCGTAGGTCAAAAGTAGTTGGTCCACGCTGGCCTAGTCATTGGGTGGACTTATCCACATTAAATTTTGGCGGTTGAAGTGAAGACCTCTGCAAAGGTAACGTTTCTCAGTTTCAATAGAACTGCTGTTTTTCTGTATGACGTAATGGTGTTGCAAAATGCCATTCTTGAAGCGAGATGGTGCAGTTGGTGTGTTTGCGTGGGTAACTTACAGCTCAGATGCAAGTAGAGTGAATCAAAACCAGCCGATAGGCAATGTGGGCTTCGTAGAAGTCTCCTTCCTTCATCAGTACAAGTAACATTTGCAGTCATAGAAAAAGCCATTTCAACAAGAAAAACTTACAAAAGGTGTTACTCTCATTTTGATGAATTTAGAGGGATGAACCTAGTCTGAAAACCTAACGGAACGGCAAACGATGTGTTTAGGTATGATTGTGGTGAAGGTTTTCATTAAACCGGGCGTTAGTCGAAACAGTTGCACAACTTGGCAATGGCTATACTGAATAAAGTTCTTCAGCGCAATTACCGTAGAGCGTAAGACGTTGTCATCACTGCTGTCTGCTGAAAATTGAATAGACCTATGTCCCACCTGGAAGGTTTGGTATCATAGTTTTCGAAATAGACGTGTGTTGGTTACAAACGAAAGCAAACATAGCACCATGCACGTGTAATTTGATCAAGCCCAACAGCTAGACCAAGTTTGCAGATGGCGATGAACGTTGCAAGACAGTGCTCAACCAGAGCCGGTTTTGAGTCTATTAGGCCTTTTTTACCAAAATGGGTCCCGCACCTATTTTACGGCCAGGGTCTATCCGTGACTTACAAACCACTAGCTCAGGAACCCAGTCAACTATAGACCTGGTCATAAAAGATGCTAGCTTAGCGCTTAAGGGCTAACAGTTAACGCTAATACTCACATCATAAGTAATCGTGGGATCCTCGAGGCTAGACCCTACTAGAGACTTCAACACAACACTGAGCTGAAGCCAATGCCACCAACCCTAGCTGTTAATGGCAGGGCCACACACCCAATTAACACATAACAAGGATTTATTACACTGTAGCATGAGCATGAGCAAAAACTCTTATGTCCAACGGTAAACACAAACAAACATAACTCCCCTTAATATTCCCGAATTTATTCTAAGTACAAAATCATGAAAAATTTGGCCAGGACTTTGTCCCTATTTTTAATATTTTCAGAAAATTATTACAAGTCCAAAACTGAGAAATATTATGACAGAACTCTGTTACGAAAGATGATTTACAACTACAAATTATGACAAAGTATTAATGAAACAAACCAAGAATCAAAGTACTTACAGTTTTGCAGGTCAAAAGCTTACTGTCAATTCAGAATACATTGCTTACTAGAAGCTGTTTGCTATTTAACTTTTAGTTCTACAAGACCCTCAGTGGCTATTGTACGTCCACTTCAAATCAAGTTCGAACTACAACTGAACATGCCAACGCCCAAAACTTGGGGTATTTAAGCAAAAACTTTCTTTGTTTGTTTCATTACCTGCCGCATTGTGACCAAAATGCTGCAATGTGACCAACATGACACAATGTGACCAAAATGATGCAATGTGACCAACATGACGCAGTGTGACCACTATTACGCAATGTGACCAACATGACGCAATGTGACCAACATGACGCAATGTGACCAATATGACGCAATGTGACCAAAACTTTCCAGTTCAATGATTTTTGTGTTTACACAGTTGCTTTAATGGCTTGCTGTCTTTTAGCATTCCTAATGTAAAAAATGCTTGTCTGAAGCTTAAGCGTCGTTCATGACATTCATTCAATCTTCGCAGATATTCCCTTCTTGATGCTGCTTGTACACTCTGTTCATTGAAACAGGATTGTTTCTTTGGGTTGCATTTGATTGCTTTGTATTGCTTCCTGTTGCATAAGTCTTGACAATGAGTCTTGACAGGTCATTGCAAGAGCTACTTTCTGAGTCCGTTTCGCTTCAGTGATTTTTGCCAATTTATAGTTATCTTTTTACCTTTGTCATGTCATTATGATCTCTACATACTAGACACAATAATTGTCAAACAGTATTGTCCACGTTCTTCTTTCCACGATTCTTCCAGGAGTGTTTCATGCACTCAAGATCTTTCATGAGACAGTGCTGATAACGTGTTAAGGGTTAACTTAACCTTAACACCTATAAGGGGCCCCACTAAGTGCCGAAAGAGCTAACGTTCAAAGCTTTTATGTTTTCTAAGAAAATTAAACCCAGGGACGCCGGAGAGTATGACGGGGTATTCCCCCTGCCATGGGCGTCGGAGGGGGGAGCGGGGAGACCTTGGTCTCACTGGAAGAAATGATTATTTTCGCAACACCACGGAATAAATTTTCACGCAAATTTTAAGGAACATTGTAAATGGGCCAAAAAGTAATAATTAGGTTTTGGTGGGAATCTGCGTCCAGAAACCATCTCACCACTTTTTGCATACCTTTCGTCCACTACGCATGTTTAAGATTGTGTTCCGCGATAGTTCATTTATCCGAAAAAATTGTCTTTATTTTATCTGCTATGGCTGATCATCGTAAGTGCTGACCGCATTGGCTACATTAGCAATTTATGCAGCATGATAGAACTGTTGCACGAGCTCAAAAACAGCAGTTTTTAACATAGAAGCATTCAGGCATTTGATAATGTCTCAGTAATGTCTCAGTAAAATAAAAGTTTGTTGGGCTTCTTTACGAAGCAAAAAATTGAAAGATTTCTTACATACTTTATGCACATTCTCAATTTTTGGGTAGTTTAGCAAGATTCGATCTTGCAAACCTGGGCATGCGCCAGCCAGTCCTGCCGCAAACTTTCTATGCTCGACTGCTCGTATTCGACAAGACATTAGCGCAGCCTCATTTTACAGTTGTAAATTGCTCTGACGCAGTGATAACTGATAAGCGTGTTTTACTCCCGTGTTTTAACACTCAGCCTGATATTTTTGCAGTTATGAACTGCTGGAGTGCTGGGTCGTAGCGTTGAGTTTATTTTCCTCCGATATTCTAACTTGGAGCGCTGATATTTTATATTCAGTGCAATGACACATAAATTAAGGGGAGTGCATGTAGAAGAATATGCCTATTATGTCAACAAACTTCGCCAAAACGTTGGTTTGGAAACATGAATATGATGTCAAATTGTGACGTCGAAAAGAGCGCACACCAATTTTGCGTAGCTCTTTTCCGCTACACGGGGAAAGCGTTATCGAGGCAAGCAGCAATAGAGATCACATACCATGATCACTCTACTACTGCTTGGACTCGGGGATTTTATAGTTCTCAAGCTACTCTGATATTTGGTTGCGGCATTTGGCGCACTTACGATTTTATCTCCCCGGCTACGATGTGCGTCATCTGCCATTCTACTCCGGCGACGGCCATGTAATGGTACTTGTACCATTACACCAAGAACAAATGACCACCATATGCCACTGAATGAAGCTCCATGAAAATTTCTGCGTACGCCACTGGTCGCGATTTAATTTAAATTTACGTTTTAAATTTGCCATTCTCATCAGACAGAATAAATGCAATCATTTATGGTTTTATGTGCTGAGTTTCATGCCATTTGGTGCAAGAAAAATGCTACTGTTAATAGGGTAGTTTTGCAATAGGGGTAATCATTTTCCAAAAAATTACATGCTCACGAAATATTTGGGTCGCGAGAATTTAGAACTATTTTTATGGTCGCGCCAAAAAGTATTTGCGGACCCCTGGCGTAACTAGAGGCTTGAGCCAGGGGGGAAAGCTAAGCTGAAAGGGGCCGCCCACTGGGCAAAACTCAGAAAAAAAACTTGATAAATGATGGAGAATCCGTATATGTATGGCTATAGTCAGGGACCGAGTTTGCTAAAAAACTTTGGAGGGGACAAATTTTGATTGTTTGCGTTTCGATGACGTCATCATGTTCATTCAACGGTAGTACGACCTTTTTGTAAAATTGGCAAAATGGGGACACATTGTGGAATTTACATATTTTGGTTACCATGGCCCAAGTGCCTCTATGGCTACGCCCATGGTGGTGGTAGGTGCTATATCTAGATATCTGGATTTACTTGGAAAATCGTTAATTCTGAGAGTTGGGCTTAAATGGACATAATTATGCTCAAAAATTGTGATAATCAATTGAAATTTGGTCAGTTCCGAAATAAAATATACTGCTACTAAAAACCACAAGACCACACATAGATCAAATAAAAAAGAAACTAGGGATCTTTTGGCAAATACTAGCAGTGGCAACCAGGCGCATAGCCAGAAATTTTAGTAGGGGTGAAACATCAAGCGAGTTTAAAGCACCATCCATGAAACGTGCATGTTTCTGGCGTTTTCTCCTGAACAATTGTGTTCAGATTTAAGCCGACAAATAAAAAGTCTGCTTTCATTGAAGTGACAAGTTTTGATAGTGAAGTTCCAAGCTTCTACTTTGGATCAATGCTACCATTTGCTCATAAACCTTTCCTGCCAAAGCGCTAGTAAACCTCTCAATGCTATAAGCGCACGATCTGCAGTATGCTTTTTGCAGCCAATATTGCAGTTGAGCAAGAAATCATCGCGGCCGACGTGAAGTTTGCACTTCTTATACTGTATTTGCACGCTTCTGATGTACACCAACACAGCACGATCAATCGAAGTCGAGCAGAGACTTTGCTCTGAGGCAATGACTTCCGACGAAGTAGGCCTTCTACAAAACTTTCGTGCATACAAGAACTGGATCCCGTTTTCATTTAATTTTTGAGCGATTATTTCACGTATGTAGTTGACAAATGTAAACGCTAGAGTCTTTCATAGCCTTTGAAAAATGTTTGCATTTTTGGTAATCCGTAATATCTTTTGGCTATGTTCAACCACGGCCTACTTAAGATACGGCCAGATATGTCACATTTTCCCGCCTGTTGTTAACAGGCCATTGTCAGCCTGCTAGGTCTGACTGAGTGTGGGTGTGAGGTGTGTTTAAAAGTGGTTAGTTCCGTGAGTTTTGAGTTTATATATTTGAAACTTGGCGTTAGTTCGTCCATTAATTTGTCCACACTGAAAAATAGTTTGGTGGAGGTAAAATCTTTGCACGAATCTTTATCCCTAACCCATTGCTGGGTGTTGGAGTTTGCAAGCAAACATTAAAAATATGTCTGTCAGTCAATCAACTAAAATTCTATTTTCTTATTCTACCAACAATTTCTCATACGGGTTAAAGACTTTTTCTGAATTTTTAGTGGACTCCACTCCGATCGGTGGTCCTAGCCACACTATGCAGATTGATGAGTTGGTTGTTGCGAAACGACCGCGATTCTCCAACTTAGCCGAAATTGCTTGATAAGAGAAAAGTTTCGTTGCTTACCATGTTGGGACTTGCTTCGAATTACTTTGTATAATGTTTTGAAGCATTGTTTTTTAAATATAATTTACGTTAGGTCTATATGCGGGGCATTCTGTGATGCACATCACTTCAAAAAATTGGTTGTTTTTGCGATATTTACCAGTAGCTTCAAATCGTTGGATATGAAATATGCATATCATGCCATGGGTTGTTGCGATTTTTCAAGTAAGCCTAGTCTAAATGTGCTTCTGTCAAAAGCCTGAAAATATTTGACTCGCGTCACAAATTTCTGGAACTACAGTACCCATGCACAGTTGTGGTGTACAAAAGGTCTTGAAAATAATGCAAGGGTAGTTTAGTTGATAAAGATCAAAGATATACACATGAAAATACACAATCAACAATGTGAAGCAGTTAACAATGTGAAGTGATAAGCATTTCCAGAGGGCCAACATGCCCGACGATCAGCCAAAGCAAAATTTAAACTGCCCGCAAACATTTTTTGAGGGTTGATCTGTCAAAGAGAAACACATTTAAAACTATTTTCCCACCCCAAGAAAGTTTGTCAGCATTTGCAAGGACAAAACCTGCATACTATTCTGCAAAAAGCAGGTGCACCTTAGGCTCCCTTGATCTAAAGTGGCAAAGCGCATAAATCAAGCTAAGGAAACCTTCAAACGCTACACGAGTCGGGAAAAGAAGGGTGTAATGCAACCACTAGCGTACGGAGGGGGGTGGCCACTGTGCCATGGCCCTCCCCTCAGACCCTAAAAATAAAAAATGTATAAACAGTTTTCGGCAGTGTATACTGTCAGTATTCGACAGTTTATACCAAAATGTTTAATTTTAGGCGAATAACACTATTTTGTTTAGAAAAACGCCTCTCAAAGCACAAAATGTATTTTCTACAAATTTGGGGGGAGGTATGGCCCCTTTGGCCCTCCCCTCGGAAATTTTCTGCGTACGCCACTGAATGCAACCCTAAATTTGATTACGTTTTCCTGGAACATGTGACAACCGTTATTTCCAGACAATTTTTTTATTTCCCGACTTCCATTTTAGTCACTTTCACAACGGAATCGTATCTGCGCAGCGAAGTACACATAGTAACCTACACACATGTTTCACACTGTACCCCGGAACAACTGCTTTTTTCGTTTACAAATTTTATTTGTGCTGGAAAACGTCATAGGAGTTTTAGATCCGTATTTTCTACATAATTTATATCAATTCATGGTGTAGGCTACTCTTCACAAAATCGATTTTTGATGTAACATCTGCCACAAAACATTTTGCACTTAAAATCAAATTGAAATTTTAAGGTAGTAGATTGCACATAATTTTCTACGCATCAGGTAACCCAGGGTAGCAGTTTGCCACAATTTTCGATTTATAGGCTTTCACATGGCTGTCGACAGCGGGGGGCCAGTCGTGCCCGGCTCCCCATTTAAACTCTGTGCCCCCATTTCATGTCTGGCCCCCTGAACTACCACGAAGCTGTAAAAATGCTATGCGCAGTTGTAGATAGTCAATAGGCAATTGCTTGTTGCATGAGACTGACCTTGTATTCTTTTTTCAAGTAAACAAAAGCACAAAATCAAACTTTTCTAGTCGCAGGAATTGCCAATAGAAGGGTTTTGAATGCTTTATGTAAACAAGATTTTCGCTTATAGTAAACCAAGAGTGCATCTTTTTTATATTTCATGACGAACAGTCAAGTTGTACGAAACACAGAGCAGCCTATTGTGAAATTAGTATTTGAGTTGGCCTACTCACAAGTTGGTTGAGTACACTCAGGGCCGGATTTATCGATAACTAGGCTATGTAGGTCTCAAGATCCAAGTGGGCCTCCAGCAAACTGTGGTAAGCATAGAGTCAGTTGCCGGTACTGTATATGATCATTTCCATAAATATTCGTTAGCAATTTATGTATTTTGTTTTTATTCATTTAATCAGATTTTGTGTCGACAACGCAAGGGTCCCAACGAACTTTCATGAATCTCAGTATGATCGTTGGTCAAGCCGCATGCCGACTATACTGTTGACATACTCAAAGCACTTTGACTGTGTCCTGCGTTCTGTGAATCGTGTCGATTGCAGGGTGTGAATTAGGCGAAAGGTCTTGTGGTTGATTGTGTTTGATACGCACCTGATCAAAGCTTAAGAGTATACTGCAGAGAAGAGATATGTGTAAGGCTAGCATGCTCCTACAATAAAAACACAGTTGCCTCTTCTGATCTTTAGCAATGCAGTTGTTTTGTTAGCGTTTCTGTTAAAGTCATTCGGTAATCAGATTGCTACTGAGTACTTGCACAAGTTTGTACTGCCCCCATGCTAAGAAAATCACAGATGATTTTAGATGAGCTTAAATAATAAGCAAAAGCCACTTTGCCAAATGGCAGCCACAGAACTCTACCCCAAGGAGACAAAGAGTAAGCAAACAGCAAGAAAATGACAAAGCAGCGTTTGGGTCTGACGCCTTAGATTAGTGGTTCTTGATTTATCCAAACACGCGGAGCCTTATTTCTTAGTTTGATGGTCAATAACTGTTCAGGGGAAAGGTCTTTTTCAAGATTCAAAAGAATTAAAACTCAATTAAGGATCACAATGTTCCAGGATAGGTTGTCCACACTAAGAATTCGGTGCATTAAAGGTGACAAACTTATAGGCAAACAAATGTTAATGAATTCCTAGCAGTGGCACAGGCAGGATTTTGTTCGGGAGGGGCCAGTCATTGACGTCGTAAGAGTTCAATCTTTAGCTATTTTGCACAAAGATCATTTCGATGTCACAGCTCAATCTCCGGTCTAATATGACAAGATATGACATCAAATATTTTGCACCAGTCGGCATCGAACAGTTGAAATTGATATGAAGCACCGTCGAAAAATCTTAGCAAATTCGTATCAGTGGGGGCCTTGTCCTCTTATCCCTCATTCTGGCTGCGCTACTGATCCCAGGATGATTTTGTTACGAAGAAGGCCAGGAGAAAACCTGTAACGTTCGCAGAATCGTTGCGTGTCTTTGCTTGCCTGTAGCCCTGGCGTTACGTTTTCCCCTAATTGTGGTAATTGCGGTGACTAGGCCTCGAGTAATTGACGGGCCGCGTTTTTTGTGTAATTCCGCATACCTTGAGGAATGTTGTTGTTTTTTCCGAGTGATTGGAACGGGGAAGCGGGTCAGTATACGAATTGAGGACTGAGAGGTGGTCCTTTAGTTTTGGAAGACGTGTAGGTCTTTGCAGCACAAGGCTGATATAGCATAAGGCTATTTATAATACAGGACATAAGGTCCTCACAGCATAAGGCTGGGTTTCATAATTTTCGCTAATCACGTTTTGTTGACGCGTTTGTTGGCTAAGTTTGTGGGCTGGTCGAATTGACGTAACGTGAATTAACGAATTTTGTGGCTGTCTGTTTTCTTGATGTGGACCTGTCAGTCAGGAAGCTACAAAACCTTTAATTGTTTACTGTGCTCTGTTTAGCCTTACTAGATTCGATGATTGTAGCTTTTTATTTCTTAACACGTATTTCAATAATGACAGCATGAGAGAAATTTAAACCTCACATCCTTTGGCGCGATGGTTTCGTTGCGTTCGATTCTTTACAGTCTGAAAAAGTAACAAACACTCGAATCGTGATCCCAGCAGTTGCAACCATTTGGGTCGTTTTACTTGACGTGTTTTGCTCGTGTGTGTGAGATTTTTATAGCCGTGTTCCTTACGGCCTCTACTATGTGTGTAATGTTGCAACCTCTCCGGTGACGTTGCGTGATTGTGTGATTCACCACGAACGGGATGTGCGCGAAGAACAACAATACATATATGTGGCGCGAACAAGCAATAATAGAGTGATCGTGGCGCGTGGTCTCTGTTGTTGCTTGCTGCAACAGAGCGAAGCTTTGTGCATATGCCGCTCGGACTTTCCGTATCGCAACAAAATGGACTCTCAGTAGTGTATTTGTTTTTTAGGAAATTGTATATTTTGGACGCTACGCTAATGTTGAGCATAGATTGAAAAAAGAGGTGCGAATGTTAACGTAGGCCATGTGTTTTGTCATACGTTTACCCGTGACGTTTTAGTTTGGTTCGCCTGTCGAAATTATAATAGTTTTCCCGGCAGCCAAGCACGCATTACACGATTCCGTGTCATTGAACGCATTTGCATCGAAAGTAGCAACAAGCGCAGTTATCGTGGGGCACTTCAGTAAGGATCCACAATTATTCATTGACCGTATTTTTAGAGCGTCAATATCGTAATTTTCGGCTTGGCGCTTTTCCATTTTCCCCTTGTAACAGAAAGATGGGGCCTCACAAATCGATTAGCCTTGCCTTGGGACGTCGCATCATCTAAATCCGGCCCTGCGTATTCTGAAAGAATTTATGTATAACAGAGCTATGTTGATTCCAGAAATGAGTCCAAACCATTATTTGACAATTTGTTCTAAACAGGGAGGTTTATAGGATGACATTATTTCTGCTTTTGTGCTTCAACTACCAGCATGTTGTATCGTCTATTTTCATTATTTCTGCTGTATAACGAACCGCTTGGTATGCTGCAGCTCGTGCAACATGAAAGAGGAGGCGAGGGGCAAAGGTGAAACACGAGGACAATGTACAAGGAGATAGCAGTTTGCACGATTTGCAAAATATGCTATTTATTGTCTCTTCCCTTGTCTAAGTTGCAAGAGCAAATGACAGTGCTCGGCCGGTTCGGCCTTCATATCTGCATAACTTTCTGGGTGGAGTTAAATGCAATTAAAATTCACATGTTGCAATCGACTTTTTTCGTAGCGGTTGCTGCATACATCCAACATTCTATTTAAAAAATGTTCCCCACACCCGTTGTGACTTTTGGCACCCCCTACTGCGAAATCTTGGCGACGGGTCTGGGGCTTCAGGGACATTTTTGAAAAATATCTCTTACACCATTCCATTTGTCTCTGAAAATCAGGAAAAGTCATGGAAACACAGGTTTGTAACATTTTTTAAGTAGGCACTATGAAATCAACATAAAACAAGCTCCGGGTGGGTAGACTAGGCTGTTATCCTGAGCAGGGTTAAGAATTCCCAAGGAAACATTAGCACATTAACTGCACACATTCTGAGTATAGAAAAAAAATTACGAAACGCAAAGGATCTTCAATAAAATTGAAGCGGTTTTGTGGCAGGTGAAACGCAAACATTTAGTAACGTTGCATTGCAGAGTGCTTTCTTCAGCTTGCCTCTGAGTGCTCCAAACCCAGGCTGTGTCATTTAATTTTGAAT
>Ga0210059_1003819_pt1 | contig 24229 bp, 13 predicted proteins | sample Ectturendosymbi2_FD_188042 | JGI IMG/M metagenome (GOLD analysis project Ga0210059, IMG submission 188042) | Ecteinascidia turbinata endosymbiont from Florida, USA - Sample 2 (SPAdes) (version 2) | ecosystem: Host-associated > Tunicates > Ascidians > Unclassified | place: Key West, Florida...
CTATTAGTTTGTGGTCATCAGATAAAAGGCCACATATTTTCGAAGTTTTTAGGACTAAAATGAAGGCTTGTCGGTCTATGATATCTTTCGATGACATTCTCAAAATAAACAATGCAATGTGTATTCAAGCTTTCGATTTATGATTTAATAAAACGTCGAAAATGTTTCCCAATCGAAACACAAAATTCAAAATAAAAGCGTAAATGTTTTAATTGCTATACAATTACTGTAGAAACAATTTTGTGTACTTCATACGGACCACAGGGAAGTGATATTTCTCCGCTTAGTGCTATGAAAAATATAATCCACAGCTGTTAAAATGTCATGAGCACCTACCCTTTACATCACTTAACTATCAAATCAAAATCATTTTTGCGGACGTAAAAAATTGCATCAAAATAAATTTCACTGATAACGATTGCGTAAAATCTTATTTGAAAGCCACTCAATTTCACCTTCATAGGTCAATCTATTGTTCATAAAAAGCATGCATCTGAGTTTGTGATTTTTTACGTTGAAAATAGTGGATACAGATCTCTCTTAGAGTCTGCTGCCAAAAAAAAAAGTTTTGCATTAAATTTCTTATTGCAGCAATACGTTTATGCCCCTGAACTTTTCAGAGAAGACAGTTAATGTGGAAAATGATATGTACGAACTTGCAAATGTATTCTAGAAAGCTTACATATCATAAAACACGAAAAAACAAATTTTATTTTTCCAGTTACTACTTGAAATTAAGTGAAGTAAAAAGCGAATTATTTTACATACAAATGTAAAGACAAAACCTAAGATCCAACAATACTGACACAATAAAAATAGGTCGCCTGATATAGTGTTACATTGAGGCTACTGAGGTATTATGCACCACGGCAAATTTGTAAGGTTACCGTGGAACATATTAATTAATTATTTATTTTCAAACTTTAAAAAGTACCCAAATGCAAAGCACTTCTACTAAATGGTTTTCGACAAGTCATCTGGCATTGTGTATTTCAAAGATATCAAGCGCCATACAAATAATGCAAAATATTTCCCCTTTTCCAGTACACCAGTTACGTTTTACGCAATGACCAATCACAATGAAACATCCATTGCGCTTTAGTTGAGAAAAAGCCTTTTACACCTTTCTACTGTTTAGTGAGTCAACTCGTCGGTTCATGTTTATAGTGCAAGTGCGATAAAGTTTTGCAATATCTTTAGTTAAAAACAAGACTCAAAAGAGCATGCATCATGTTTATGCTGGCTGTAGAATTTCTGAACGCGAAAAACAGAGAAAAACAGAATCTATATAGAAATTATTCTGCTAGTCTTCTTACTGCGTACGTCCTCTTTCAGTTTGTTACAAACATTTGAACTTTGCCATACGTTATTCTGTTGCATTTGGCTGCAATTTGAAAATATTTTTTACCGATAAGAACAAATTCATTAAGTTTTCTTAAAGTTATCAGCAACTCGCGAAATCCAAGCTTTTATTTCTGACATTCTAAGCTTATTATTTGTATCAACGTGAGCAATTCGGAACTTTTCTCGAATGTACGTCTGCAGGAAATCAACTTTCTTTTTTATAGCATGAAGCAGCAAGGTTTACCTCGACTCCATGTAAAAATCACTTCCAGTCTTCCGCTGCGGTCAACAAAGGGACATCTTCTCTTGTTTTGTGAGGAGGGACAACGACTGCGTTGCTACGGAGAACCGTAAAAGCTTGGAGGAAAGTTCTTTCACAAGATATTTATTTAAACAGCTGTCCTTTGTATCGACAACAAACTTGTACGTTGGCAACGGGGATGAAGTATTGTGACTGTGCGTATATTTGAACACAGCCGTTTTTTTTTTAATTATCCAGGCCAGTCTAGCCTTACTGTTTCTTCGTAAGAATCTTGTCCAGAGCTGAGATATTGAAACGGGTGTTTGGGAATTCCTTTGTGCAGAACTTCCTGAAAGGTTAGTCTTTGCTGTGGAAGGTCGAACAAAACAAAATGAAATTACCATTTCCAGAAATTGCCAAAACAATTATTTCCATATGTTTTTTCAATTCAACAAACATCAAACTGGCGTCATTTTTACCTAATACCCATTGTAACAGGGAATTTTGTTCTGTATAAAGGTTTCATGAAACATGCAAGCATTTCGTTTTTCTTGATAAATACTCGGATAACTACTGTACCTTCCTTAAGAAGGTATGGTGAGTTGAACACCTGTACAGTGTTGCGATCGGAAATCCCGAGCGGCGTATGTGCAAAGCTTCGCACTGTGGCAGCAAGCAACAATGGACATCATGCTCGCAATCTCTCGTATTTTTGCTTACTCGCTCCACGCATACATATTTTTGGTCTTCGCGCACATCCTGCTCGTGGTGAACCACAATCAACGCAACACCACCGGAGAGGTTGCAAGAACAGCAACGTAAAAGCAGTTCACTTTATACTTTAGATACTACAAAATCAAGCCGAATTTGGTGATGAAGACCACATCACACGATTGCCCTCGCATTGAATGCTACACTGTTGGCGGGAAAGCAGCAACCCGCGCGTCTATCTTGGAAAATCTCGACGTGTCAGCCATAACCTTCTTTTGATTGAAGGTTTGCGTTTTGACTCAACGACACTACAAAATCTCTACCTTCAAATTTTTGTCTTCTGCATCTGTGTTTTACGTGTTAAACGTTGTTTCCATTGTTCATTTTCTTTGTCATACCTGCGATTTGCGATATGACGTTTTGGGTCGCATTTGGCCAATTTTTTTTTAAATAACAACGGTTTTCTCAAGCGTTTCCAGCATGGTTTCTTTATAATCATGATTTTCTTTGCGTGGCTGTTACCCCACGCAATGGAACCTTGCAGTAACGCAAGTTCTTGTGAGCTGGGTACGAAAACAAGTAATGTGATGCAAAAGAGTAATGGCACAGCTGAGTGTCGACAGTTAAGCACTACTTCACCAACACACTAAGCCAACCTGCTGTTCACATATGAAGGTCGCTGCGAGGTCGCTGAAGAAAAAATGTTTTTTCATTCATTCCTCAAAGGCTTTCGGTTTAAAATCTTTATGTCATTATACTGGACATTATTTCGATTCAATGACATATTAACATTACACTACAGCTTCAAGTGAAACGTCCCGAACTCTGTTCTGTTCGGAATGTTGTTTTTGAAATCGTCTCGTGTAGAAGCTATATCACATCCCTGATTAATAGTTTGACGAAATGCTCTGTGTTATCCTGTCAAAGCACGCAGTCCTTACAACCACAACACAAGTTTCCATAGGCTTTTAATACATGAAATGCAAATGATTATTGTTATTAGATCACTCTAACGTTTAGTTGCAGTGCAAAAGGTAGTAAATAAATCCAGTTATGCAGGTATGTCAAGCGTAACATTTTGTACAATACTGCGTGAGTGCATGCCAGAAATTGTAAGTTCAACGTTTTTCCTTTTTCTGAAAAATGAAGCTGAATATATTTCCGAATCCTGTTCTACATCCCCTACAATATCCAACAACCGTCATCCGAAGCAACTGCGAACCACAAAAGTATTGGAATTAAAGCAACATTTTGAATGATTTATATGAAAAACGATGAAAAAGTTTTCATTGAAGTTGCTTTCCAAAAAGACAGATTCTTCAAAATCTATGTCTTTTGTCGATATAATCTATATCTTATGTCGATAATATTGTTTGCAAAAGAAAAATAATGTTTGAAATTGAGATTACAAATACAATAAACACTGTACTAGCATCATCTTCAAAGAAACATCCAATTCTTTTTGAAGTTATTTTTGAGCATGGAAGTTTGACTGAATGCATATTAATGTACTTATTCCAAAAAAAACTGTCATATCTTTCTCGTTGTTGCAAAATTGTGGATAACTTTCTACGATATACAACAAAGAATCCTGCCTAACGATCATTTTTGTAAAAGCATTTAGCAGTATTTGCAATAACTTTGGTATTCCAGTGAGCTTTAAGAGAACTGAAAGAAATGGCAGAGGAGAACGTCGCAAAGATGGGCAGATTTTAATTATGCAAGAAATACCACACATACTGTGTTTCAAAATTTTTTACCTGCCTAACCACCATGATTGGAATGAAGCGTAAGCAACGCAAATAAAACGATAAGATGATACATCGATGATACAAAAAGGCTGTATTCACAAGAGCTGCAAAATTTGCTTTGATACGTTTTAGAAAAAATAAAGTAGCGCTTTATAATGTTTTGTCAAATGGGAGTTGAACTGCATTCATTACTAAAATTTATTTCAATGTATCGTTTGTTATTAAATATTGCCATAAAGTTTGCTATTAAATTTTGCAAAAAATACAACTCTTGAAAAGTTTTAAAAGCAACTGCAGGGCAATGCTATTCGTGTCAAATGCAGGAAACATAACGATACGATTTTTGAATTTTGAAAAGTGTTGTCAAATAATCGTTCGTCATTCTTTTTTATATGTTATTACCTATGTATTAAGGTGTGAAGATATAGTCTTGAAGTACATCTTTAAGTACAAATGCAGTACGTGTATATTGCTAGGTTGAAACAAGATTTGGCCAGTTATTTTTAGTTGCATTTCATTTACACTCGCATTTTGTACTCCATTCTCGAGTGTCACGAGTGGTCTGGATGTTCATCTCCACTTCCTTGCACCAGGAGGCACGCAAATCTTTTCGCAGTTAATGCTACATTGAATGGCAAGTCAGTGGTAGAACCATGCGTGAACCGTCTCTTTAACGGCGAGGACGAGGCTGGACAGCCTGCAAGTACCGTCTTTCAAGTCCTCGTCATGGCCCGATCGGGAATCAAAACCATTCTACCAGACTTGGTGGTGCGTATTCAAAGGAACATTTTAGTCCAGGAGCGTACAACTTTTCGCCACTGCCGACCGAACTACGGTTGTTTTTATGAACTGCGGCCGCCAGTGATGATTTCCAGGTATTTGTATTGTTTTCGTTGCTTCTGTTCTTCTTCCTCACAAGGAGCTGATCTAGGACAGTTCGGCGACGGGATGTTTCGGCGATTGTGGTTGCAAACGTTTTATACGAAAAAAGTGTGATTTTGAAATACTGCAAAGGTTAGACTACAAGGGCCCTTAGTCATCCTAAGGACCGTTCATGACTTTCAGGAATTGCCCACACTTTCCAAATGGACGAGTTCAATTTCTGACATTTTAGCTGGTATTTGTGCGATTATGAACGTGCGATGAGTGATTGAAATCTGTAATGTGTGATTGTCAACGTCGCGGTGTATGTAATGTGTATTGTAAAAAGAAAAAAGTTAACACAGAAGTTGAAGTATAGTTGAAAATGTTCCTTTTAACGATTCTTATGAACTGATATATGGCTGAGACGTCCATCGCCGAAAGCTGTCCCTTTCCGCATGGGGCCAAGTCTGCTTCCACACTATAGTTTGACCATCCTTCTACTAACTATCCACATGTACGGAAGATAAAGAGTTTATGTTAATTCACGGTCGACAAAACATATGCTTTGATTTACATGTGCACGGCCTCATAATTTTTTATCAAAGCCGCATGCGGCTCGCAGGTTGTGCACTCCTGATTTCGTCTGTTATTTTGCAAGATGAAACTAATATTAACAATGAATCTGTCCCATAAAATATATTTTACTGTAGCAATTCCCTTTCACCTAACCTTGCATAATAAGCGATTTCAAAAAGGACGAAACACACTTGAATACGTACCCAGAATTTGCCGTAAATTCAAACTTGTAGTTCAGTTATTCCAAAGGACTGTTTGGAATTGAATCAGAGATATGTGTTGCCCAGCAGTGTCTGACTTACAGTCTTGAATTTTTTCAGGTTGTATAAACGATCGTAACCTAGCAACAAACACAAAGAAACCTGAGTTGGTTACAGAAGAGCATCGTCAGTTGTCGAAATTGTATCCATGGAAAGAACGATTCTCAGGCGACTATTCAAAGACGAAACCATCTTTTCATGTTTGGACATGAAACTCTCGCCCACAAGGCGTTGATGAAACGGAAACGGTTTCCGTAACAACTAGCGACGCAAAGAAACATTTAACATAAACAATCAGACGTAGTGAGTTCTTGCATCACAAGACTTGCCCTGTAAAGAGAAATCGTGGCGCTGCGGATTGTTGGATCAGTTGTATTTCTTAGTTTACCATTGACAAATATTTCAATATAATATTAGCAACCAAATTACAAAACATTATGAAAGAAAAAGTCGTTATACCAAAGCAAATGCAGTTCTTGAACACGTGGACAATGACTTGAAAACAGCCTTGAGTTGTGCAAATTTGCACCAAGCTTTATTCAGTTTGAAAGAGTCTTTCTGAAATCAAACTGCTATTGGGTGTTTATGCCCAACGCAAAAAAAGAGCAATGAGGAAATGACAGAAAAATATTAATGTCCTTGCCAATTGCCACAAAGGTTAGATTTGTTAGGACAGACTTTTCTAATGATCACGAATCAATTGAAACATTCCATATAATCTTGTGTCAACCTATAACAAGGGAAAGTAGGCATTTTTGATACCAGATCCATTTGCCCCTCATTAGGTTCTTCATGCCGCTTTCGTATCTTTAATGCGTTTAGATAGATTTTTTCCAAATTTTTCAAAATCGTGCAGCTATTAGTCACCCAAGAAAAATAAATTGTTGCTCTGGTTTTGCTTTAACAGCATGCAACCCTCCGCAGTGTTGCATGCATATTTTGTTTCAGTAAGAATCAAGCAATTTTGCTTGCTGAACCATATGGCGTGTTGTTTAAAGCTTACGATAAATTTATCTGTTTCCTTGATTTATGCATTTTAATCTTGATTTTGTTTCGTGTATCTGCTCTTTTTTATCCTTTCGACGTTTCACCAGGAAGCATTCCTTTCCATGTAGGAATTACGATGTGAAGTGTTACGCAATATCAATATCCTATTAAACATTTCCGAGAGATTTTTGCTTATCTCACATGTTGAGATTAGTTACTTGGATAACCGCTGACAATTGACAAAGTTTGTTTTTCCTGGCGGATATGGTCTGCGTTACTGAGCATCACTTGCACTAAGTAGCAAAAAATAATATTCTTGCAATACTTCAACAAACAAAATAATTTATTTTGAATGAAACCCTGAGCATAAATTATGTTATCCGATTAGCAGACACTTCTGCGATTTTCAATTTTCATCGGATCCTTTACACAAATGCTTTCTACAATATACATTTCCTTGACTTGTCATAATGCATAATAGGAACAGGTAATAAATATCACATCAGAGATTTTTTTATCTTCATATCGGCGTTGTACGTACTGCAAAATAGGTCCTGCCAAGGATAAGTTTTTGGTATTCTCAACAAACTGTTTTCAAAACGCAGTTTTTTCTGAGAAACGTTTGCATGCAGCAGATAAAGCAAATTAATTCAATTAAATCATCGTTCAAAAGTGGATGAAAGACTATATGCAGGATGTTAACTAAAATGTACACACACTTCCTGAACTACTGTAGCAATCACAGAAGCTTTTCATGCAGAGATTACATTGTCTAGGAAATTAGTGACAGTTAGACCAAAACCTTGGAAATACGATTGAAGTTATTCGCTTCGTTCTGTTGCTACTCCTCGCGCTGCAAGCCTCATGCTTCTGTTGTCAAAGTGAAGGGGTAAGAATTTATATTTATAGTTGAGCACTTTCAACTGTCGTTTCTGGAAAAAGCTCTTCTCAAGAACTACCTTTGGTCCTTGACAAAAGTTCGATGTTTACTTTGGACAAAAAGCGAAATGAAGAATGCCAAAGTGAGCGAAATCGATGCAAAAAGATTGGCAGTGATCGGAATTTTCACGCGCTTGCGTTGCAACGTTTTTCTATTCTTCCAGCAGAATACAAAGAAAAACCGTTAGAATCGTAGGCAGAAAACAGTGTAATGTAATGGAGCTTTGATTGCGCTATTGAAAAATATTTGCTCAGGGGTGTTTGAAAGAGTTATTCTCTTCTCACTTCAACGAATTTTTCAAAAAAGGGGTACTGCACCAACGGCAAGTCTTACAAAGGACGTTGAGAACAGGAACGTCCCGTTCATAAAAGCACACCAGTATTCCGCACCAGTCATTTGTTTATATTGGGGATGAGGCTGAACGAAAATGAAACACGTTGTCACAACGTCTGAGTTATTACTTGAGAACAGGAACGTCCCGTTCATAAAAACACACCAGTCATTTGTTTATATTGGGGATGAGGCTGAACGAAGATGAAACACGTTGCCACAACATCTGAGTTATTACTTGCAGAAATGTGCAAACTAGTTAATACAACTAACAGCATACTGTACATGAAAGGAAATGTGGTGTGAATCCATATTCTTTTGCAGCTTTTCGTTAAGGAGTTAATGAATTTTTCCGTTGAACGACAAAAAATGAAAAACAAAAATCCAATTTATTTAGATTGATGTTGCGAATCGAAAACATTTTTATTCCCTTTAGATGCGAAAATAGCCAAAAACTTTAATTTTTAAACAACACAGTGTGACCGCCAGAGCGATCTTAAGCATTACGTAAACGCCTGCTGGTGAAGGCAGGTGCAAGGCCCTTGAAATGAATAGATGAAACTAAATGGTATTCCTAAAAAACATTTCTGATTTGTGCAACATTGCTAATCCATAATTCCGTAAGCATTAATTAAAGTATTTTTTCAGCATGCGGATATATATGTACATGAACCATACTAACAAAAAGGATAAAAGATAATCCGGGGCTGACTCACAGTAAGACAACAACAAAAGTCACCCGCCAGGAAAAGAGGCTTGTGTTTTGAAATGCACCTAAGACCCAAGAAATATGACAGTATCCTCAACAAAAATACGATAATTGCTCAACTGGTACGACCGTGTTCCACAAGAGGTATCAACAAATAAACATAAGTTTCTCTTTAATGGTATTACCACTGAGGCAATTTACCTTTTCATTTTCCATGTACCAAAGAACAAATGTAGGATGTACGGGTGTTTATACGTGGTTCACCACATGCAAAATGATAGGATCAGACAAATTTTGTTGATAAACTTTGTACAATCAATAATTACCTTAAATGATGGGCATGTACGCTGCATCTTGAAAAATTTTGCATTTTATTTTGTTTCGTGGGATGTGTCCCAAAAAATTGCTTTTGCTGGACTTTGCCGAAGGGTTTTTAGCATTAATTTAAGCATTTTTAGCGTTCATCACGACTTATTACGATCTGCATTAAGACTCAGAATTTCAAAGTGAAATATTTGCTGTGCCGTTTGCAAGTATTCTGGAACGAAACATCTTCGCAAAAATTTTGGTGATGCAATGTTTCTGTAGTGTTGCGATCAAGAATTAAGTGGAGAGCACTCTGTTTGTTGTAGCGTTACGACACTGGCTAAGAACCTATTAACCTGTCCACTAGGTCTTCGCGATAACGAAATGAGCCAAACGATATTGTTTCCTGACGCGCAACATTTCATTTTAATGGAAATTTTAACAAGTGCTTTCACACCATAGCCTTAACCTCATGTAACGTTAGGGCTATTTCCCTGACTTATCAGCAGCTCTTAACTGTATAAAACGTCTTTGCGATCTGTATTTAAGGAAGCACTTACAACAAATAATTACGAGCACACAACTGAAGTGATAGTATGGCCAAAAGAAAATAAAGAGTGATTTTCAGATTAGTTGCGCACGTTGAGAAAACTATTGTGATTTTGCCTTATTCATATACCATCTGGCATTTGTTTATGTGAGCCTCTTTTGCATCGAATTTTTTCTTCAACAGAAACTAGTGTCTATTGCTTTCTGTGGACCTTTTCCTGCTGTTACTAGCTAAAGCTTCCAATGGGTGTTCACTTTCCGTCTTAATTCATATACTGTAGAAATTTGATATTATTTTGCAATATTTCATTTCTTAGTTCATCTCTAAAGGAAAGGGACATGCGCTTGCGTTTTGTGTATTTAACATATATTCAGCCAGGTTTTTCTAGTAAAACGGCAATAATTATGGATAAAACGATCGTACCCCTAATTAATATATAGAGAGCTCTAATATGCACACATTTCCAATTCTTATTCTATCGTTTGTATTCTGTCTCTCTTCGCTTTGCACCAAGAGGAGTATTTCACCTCAACAAGAGTAGTAGAAGAGGAGGATTTGGTTACAGACGTTTTGAGCAGACGACTTTTCAACAGATACATTATCATATCACCTCTCTGTCTCTTTGGATTTCTTAGCAAAGCAATTAGCGATGAGGTTTGGCTGCGTCGCCCTTGTGAAGATTTGATGCTGAAATGTAGATATTTCCAAGTGCGATTCATCGCAAAGCAATAAAAGCAGAGAACGGCAAACTGATTCATCGATAGATCAACAGGAAACCTAGAACCTTCAATTCTCCAAGACACGGAGAGGAAATACCGGCTAACTTAGCTTTCAATAAATGTGGAAATGGGCTGAAGCAAGAGAAGAACATGTAATATTGGTTGAGCAAGAGACACGCTCGAACTACAAAACAGGCTACATGATTTACAGCCCAGTAGCGGTGGTCAGCAGTTCTCAATTGAGCAAGCTATTTCCGCGGCACAAGGTTCACTTCACTCATCGCCGCAGTTTCTTGAAGCAACATGTCCCATATTTGGCATAGTTTTGCTTTTAGTCTTCAGTGATAACAGCATTACGGTCATAGCCTGTGTGGGAAACTACAATTTTCGTGCTTTCTCTAAACCTTTCCTTAGTTTTTAATAATTTCACCCGTAAACCTCTTGCTTGAAATTTACAAGAATGAATATACGTAAAGTCTTGTTGCTGAAATGTAAACAATTAAACTAAAATTATACTCGAATCGATAGGCCTGCGTTATATAAGTCAAAAACTGAGGCAATATTACCAGGCATATACTTTTACGTAGTTGTCAGATGTCTTTTATGCAATTGTCAGATGCCTGTTGTGTAGTTGCCAGACGTCTGCATCCTCTTTTGCCACGGTTGATGTGAAACACCTTCCTTGATGCACACAATGAAGAAAGGCATAAAAAGCATATTAGGATATGATTAATGAATGTGTGCAAATTAGTGTTCGCTATGCTGCACACCATTTACTGGGATGCTCATTTCATTCATAGACGTTGCCTGCTTCCAAGAAATTCCTGGCTGAATATCTGTTCCGTAAACGAAACGGAGCGCATGCACCACCCCTCTGAAGATTAAATAAGTAACGAAATATTTCAAAACATTTACTAGGGTTGTGCAGTGACATTCCAACTGGAACTTACCAATCATTGCAAGCTTTTATTAATACTAAAATAGAGACAAAACAATGGACATTGGCTTCTGTTCGTGAAAAAATCTGATGCAAGGCACACTCTCAAAAAAAGATCAAAAGACATACAAAGTGGACTAATAGCTCAGTATTTTTTGCCATCGTGTGCAAGTAATCTCACAACCTCTCCTCATTTTCTTTTGGTCGTAACATCACTTCAGCTGTGTGCTTGTAATGTTTTGTTGTAACTGCTTCACCAACTACTAAAATGTTTCACACAGAAATTAAGAGATACTGACATGTAAATGGAATTGCCTTTAACTCAATGTTTTTCAACCGGCGTCCCGCTGAACCTCAAGGTTCCGCGAATGGCTGCCAGGCGTTAAACCGAAACAGACCAAAATTTCCTGGGACGAAATTCGCAACCACAATTCTGTGTGGTTGTAGAAACACCGGTGTTTCACAGTTTTTTTTTACAGAAAGTAGGATAGACACTTGGACCATTGAACAGTGTTCCATAAGCAACGCAGATATTTGCGGAAGGTTCAGCTGCAGCAGAAATGTTGAAAAACACTTCTCTAACTTTTCCTGAGCTTACGGTTATGATATAAAAATGCTTGTAGAATTTGCATTTAAAAAATGGTAAGATTAAAGGAACAAAATCTTTTCACTCGTTTTCTTTAGTTAAAAATCTAGCGGACAGGTCAATTAATTTGTAGATAGTTTCATACGACTACACAGAAAGGGCGCTTTTATCTTGACTCCAGATCGCAAAACAGAAAAGAAGGTATTCCACGGGGTTTAGTGAAGTTGTTTACTACTAGAATGTCTGCAGGTGGCACGGAAAATGTTATCCTTGGAATTTCTTAATCCAAGTCCTGATGGCAACAGGTTCATTGCAGTCAAAGATTCTTGTGTTCAACCCTGAAAATGCAAAAAATCGAAATACTAAACACCCTTGGTCAAAGTCCAGCAAAACAATGAATTGAGACACATTCTACGAAACAAAATAAAATGTTGAAGATGCGCTGTACATGCCGATCATTTGAAGTAGTGGTTGGTTATTCGAAGCGCATAAGAAATTCATCTCATCATATCACTTTCCACGATGGGAAGCACATACGTTATGTCAAAACCTTAAATTTGTTCTTTCGTACATGGTAAAAGAAAACCTAAAAGCCTAAGGACAAAAAACGGTCAAAATGTGTAAGACGTGATAGTCTTAATGCATAGGCTTCGGAAATCACTGTTGCCATTAGCGCTTGGGTGATCGGTGTTACGTCGAAGATAGCAATAGTCGTTGCTGAAACGCTGATTGTTATAACAGTAATTTTCATCAAACGTTGGCAATTGCAATAGTGATAACGCAAATGTTGTCATTGTAACCCTTTTTTGCGTTACACTGATCGTTGCTGTTGCTGCCTTGTTTCTTTCAATGTTTTTTCGTAAACATCGATATATATATATACATTATTTCTACTAATAAACATGAAATCCACTCGGTCAAATCTTTCAAATCACATCTGTCGGTTTGCAAGCTCGCGTTGCTTTCTTAATGCCACATGACGTGTCGAAATAGATAAAATGGAGAAATCTTTCCGAGCCGTTCTTTCCCCGAATTGCAATTTTCTATACAGCTCAGTGTTTTCACTCCATGTTGAGCCAGCGGAATAAAAAAACATTTCGCTGTGCTGCATTACCTCCATTTCAGCAAACGAAATAATGTCACCAGCGCTCACCCAACCTGCTTTTATCCAGCAAGGCTGAAACGTCTCCAAGAGAAAGCTGTTCAGGTTCAGTGAAGGTGCACTGAACCTGTGACGTAGCAACTGCAGCAGCTCGCGGGTGAATTCTGCTTCAGACTGTGGTGAAGAAATGTAAATGCGATCTAAGGTCATCGGAACATGTTCAAGCACTGCCTTGGCCACATCTTCAACCGTTATACTTTTTATCGTTTCGCACATATTTTTCATGTCGGATCTTCCGCAATAAAACTCCATCCAGTCTTCCTTGTTGTATCTCCAATGCACACCAATGTAAGAATGATCACGGAAAGCTGCCCTGATGTACTGCCTTGCAGCATCTTTAATGCAAAGGGGTTTCTGAGCAGCATCCAAAATATAGGAATAAAGCATTCGATCGTTAAGAGCGCTCGGAGGTTGGGTAATTGCTGCATTTGCAGGATTGAAGTTGTTTTCCGGTACAATGTCCAGACCTTCAAAAGAAGAGAGATAGAAAACGCAGGGTGCTGACGTGTTGAATAAATGTCTTAAAATTCCATCTGAAGGAAGCGTTTGTCGAGTAAAATGAGATATTGGAAAAGTCGGAATGGTTAGGTCGTCGATGCTCTGGTGGTAATCAGTTAATCTTAACTTGGAGGCCTTAGAATGACTCACGTAACGCGGATTCCGTCTGTGCAATATCTTTAAATTGGTTGCTTCTTCTACCATTCTGACGAATTTTGTTTCCACGGCATGATTCTGAAAAAATGTCAGAGATTAATCAACCAGCGATGTCAAGAACAGAAACTCGAAGTAAATATTAAACTGGAGCGGCAAGTTACAAAATGGTTCAAAGTACTTCAACAGTCAGTATGTCCTTTGCCAATTCCTTTGCCTTCCGTCATGTTTAATGCAACCGCCTCAACTGACTGCCTATTAGTGTCATTTTGATAACTTATTTTTTGATCAAGTAACACAAATCGGTGCATTTGCTTTAACATCTTTCAAGTTCTCACTTGTTTAAATTCACCATGCCATGCAACAATATTTAACTTTATACTGCGCAAATGCTATTCTTACTGGAATCTGACCTGCTTTCGCCACCGAGTTTGAGCTTGGCGTTAGCTCCTTTATCATCCGTGTTATTGCAATAAAAAGCAGGCCTGAGCCTGAATGATGTGCGTTGACTTCGACAATGTTGTAAATAAGGGTTCTTGGCAAAAAAACGCGACTTTCAGCCAAGAGGAAACCATGTGACCATTAACTGAACACGCTGCTTTCGCTTGAGAGGCAGACACTGTGCCATTGAGATATCTCCCCTGACAGTCGCCAGTTTCAGATGAATGAATTAATCAAAATTTTTCCCAGAAAACCAGGCATACATTTGGCAAGGAAGATTCTACATGTCCCTGATCATTGCAGAAGCTCAGTTCGTCTTACTGTCAAACGGAAGTCAAACAGCTTTAAAAATAATGAAAACTAGCAATGCAATTTACCACGAATGCTGCGTCAAAACAACCTTGACATTTCTCTTGCAAGTCTTTGATCGTTGCGCAAGAAACAAAACTGCAAAGTCTTTGTATGTCAACGCGCTGGTGAGCAGTTAGAATCCCTCCACCGACAGAAAAATGCGCATAAAAAGCCGGAAGAACTATAGTTCTGTTGAAAACAGTAAGTAAAGGCAATACGTTGACAAATTACTGGATTTTGCATTACTGCAAAACTGCAAAACACAATAGTTTGTATATTGTTAAACAGTAACAAATATTTATTTTTGTCGAACATTGTGTATAAACGTAGGTGGCCGTACATTCCGTTTAGCTTATCAAATTATTTCTGGCTTCACACCGGCCCTCGACAATGTCAGAAAAGAATGTTTGCAATCTAGTGGTCGACAGGCCAATAGGCCATTTTGCCGTGAGTGTAGTCAGCAATACCAGGCTTCTCTGGGGCATGCAGACCACACAGTCGAAGCATCGAAACTGTGGAATTTCTAATCGGGAAAACGTTTGGACAAGCTGCACTTTGCACATGGAAAATATGCCCACCTTAACTTAAGTACTAGTGATATTGTCCGTATTTTCCCAAGCGGGAAAACGTACAGCACGTCTGCACTTTTTTTTCCCTCAGGCAGGTCATTCAAATATCCGAAATAGTTTGAAAGTGTCTGTCATTTGTTCTTTTTCGGATAGTTTTCATGACTTTAAATAGAAATATGGCCAAATTGACAAGCCTTACGGCCATTTAAATAAATCGACGAATGACCAAAACATGACCGAAAAAAAGAAAGAAAGCAACGACTCGTAGACACTTCATGTTTGTTAATCACAGCATGTCCCCTGAAAAACGCGTTGCTGCCCAAAACGTCTTTCTGCAGGATTGCGGCTGCAACAAGCAAATCTCGTGAGATCCCTGACTCTCACAAAAGCTGTCATGCAAACCATGCGACCAGCTGTCGGACAGCATACTTGGGAGTTAATTGGATAAAAGGCACAACAGCAATCAAAACAATCGCACGTTGATCGTTGCTCATAAACAAGGAGCCTTTTTGGACTTTCCCCAAATGATTTAGTCGCACACATTGGCGATAGTTGCCTCACAAACAAGCCATCCAGATGTCCAGAACAAACTGTTAAACAGCTTCGCTTTTGGGAGAACGGATGGGACTTCGCGAAGATCTTTACTTTGAGAGATTTGAAGAAAATAATGTTTCGTAATTTCGCCAAAAACATTGTTTTTCAAATGATAATAATGATTGTAAATACCTCTTTGATGCATTAAAGTTGTGAAATTATTCTTTCAATGTTCATTTTTCATTTTACTAACTCTAATCGTCAGTAAATACCTGTAAATATCACGTTTTAAATAGTTTTCATCAGTAATGTATCGCAACGGTGATATTCAACTTTGCCGCAACTGCATATTTGTGCGAATGGTCAGTAGGATCCGCTTTTAATAATTAGTCTAATATTGCTTGCATAGGGTTATTTTCACAGCATGAAATTGGACTTCAATAGCAACACAGTCATGATTTCATGTGTTGTCTCTATTATACTTCAAGCAAAAATATGTTTCTGGTCGTACCACTTACCTGTTGAGCCTTATGGCGATGTAAATAGCATGCCAAAATTCAATCATTTGATTATTTGGTCCCCAAAGAAAACCAGGATAGAGAAATTTGCTGGAATCAAGAGTTATGGCAGGACTTGCAGCGTTGATAGCATCAGATTTCAATGACCATTTAGTGCAATCCGCTTCAGCACTGTATGGCGTGCTGCGTGCTCTCAAAGCAAAGGCCAGTGCACCTCTTGCTGCAAATGGCTTGATGTTCCGGATACTTGTCAAAGCGTTATCGGTCATAAGCAAGCGTGCAAATAGTACAATATGAATGGTTACCAAAAGAAGCACGCAGCTGATTATTATCCAAAGCTTTCTGGTTTTCATTTCCTGTAAATTTGCCGCCATTAACTGTGGAAAAAAAAAAAACAGTTTTTGCAAATTAAAACGAGAACCCTTCGCACCGTAGTTTCTAATTCCTTCTGACATCACTTAAATTACGTGTTTGTCGCATCGTCGGTACCACAACGACCTGTCAGTTTGAATTAGAAGGTGAGAAAGTAAAGCTGGTTTGCGACCGCAGATGTAGATGTAAATTCTTCAAAGACATTTTCAGAAATGTATAGTTGATTTCAAATCTTCTTTTTGCTGAATAAAGCCGTTCTAAAGATAACGAGTAAAATTTTGCAAAAAAAATCATAATCTGTTAAAAATCTGATTATTTCATATCATAGCCTACAACAAAATAACAAGGAAAACCAACTACCTTCTATTTGGAAGAAACAAATTATTATAATAAGCAACAACAACAACAAAAATCAATATTTTTTCAAGCTGAGCCGATCGCTTTACTTGGCTAGTCTTTTGTATGATATAACAATGGTGGGCAAACTGGGACTCGCGAGCCGCGTGCCGCTCGCCAGCATGTGTTTGCACGAATGCTTATGGTTAGTGGCCAAGGCGTCAACACGACTTGACGTGGGTCATTTTATGTGTGATTTTCATTCTTTAACGGAATATACTTGACACTAAAAACTTACTTTGCAGCTGTCTGGTGTTTTTGGTTTTCTACAAATGACTCTTCTATTGAACTTGTTTGCCCTTCCCTGTAATATAGCTCAGCAGTGCATTAAATGTTTCACTCTGCTACTATAAAGTGTGAAACCTCGGAACATATTATGAACAGCTGAACTGAGGAAAACTCTCGACACATACTGAATAAAGATTCGTAATCCTTATAAAAACTCTCCATGACTAATCACATACATCAAGCAGAACCAAAACAAACAACAAACAAGTGAACGCCTAAATCTTTTTCGTTTTCATATTTCGTCTCTTATGAAAATAAATTTTGCATTAAAATTAACTTTGGAAAGTGTGTTTCGTTTCAAGCGTGATTGAAACTTGATTTCAACAAGAGATTTTGCAGGAGTTGCACACTACTCAGAGCTCAAATAAAATTTGTAATAAAAGAGATAAAAGACGTACACACTCCACGTTACAAGCTATTTTCCCTTGGAGTGTAAGGATCTTAGGGTAAGAGAAACTTTCCGTCATAAAAAATAATGTGGCACTTGAAAGTACCAAAATGCTTGACTTTTGTGATTGCTCTTCTGAGCGCGTTAACGTGAGAAAATGTGGTTTGGTGTTTGGGACGCATTTCTTTAACGCATTTCGTTTCGCTTTGAAAGTGGATTCATCTAATTCAACTCAACATAAATGTTCATTTTCAAGCAAGCATTAAAGGAAATTCAAAATAAAGTCTGGAATTACCTTACGCATGCGCATAAACCAATGCTGTCCACAAACAGTTTGCTTGCAGGAAGAGTTGTCACATTTCAGAGCAACCCAATTTTTGAAATTTCTCGCAACAGTTATTTGGTTGCAAAATGAAAATGTATATACTGTATCAAAATACAAGTTGCAAGCATCAAACTGGCAGTTACGTCGTTCCCAAATAATTGCTTCTAACAGGCGGAAATGCGTTGGCATCATTCAGGACAGGATGCTCACTATTATGTGAAATCGATTTCCTATTTTAAAAATTGCTGATTGAATCGACTTCGCCGCCTTTGTGGAGAATGAACACAGATTTGTGCAATCTTTCTCTCTCATCGCAAAATCATGAAAGCAGAGCTCAGTCAGCTGATTCCTCGAAAACGTGAGAGCAAGTACAGAGCGTTTGATATTCGTCGACCCGGAAACCGAATCCAGGCAAGATCAACCTTTTTGAAATGTTTGAAATATGCTGCAGCCATTGAAACGCCTGTCTTCATCATGGATTAAATGCGGTAATAGGGTGCGTCAGATCCCCCATGATTTTAAATCGTCTTCATATTCTCACGGCTAGACCCTAAAAGTCTTCTCCCTTGGAAAAAATAAATCTGTGAATGTTTCATGAATTTTAATCGATATTTACCGGGTCTACATTGAGATTGTGTTCCAACATGAACTATATATCAAACACACCAAAGCAACAAATCCATGCAACTTTGCACTTTCTTGCAATGGGTCCAGATGGCAGGAACTGATCTGTATATCCAAAAAAATGATGTTGGTTGCATAGAGGCATTTTCCATCCATCTGGGCTTGTGCAGGTCACCAGGACACTTGAATTTGAAGTCCTTGTCACGTCCATCCAAAAATAGCGTTCACTTTTCTAAAAACTCTTTGTAATCATCACGTTGATGCAGCGTAGTGGCTGATGCAATATGAAGAGCTTAGCTTCACTAACCATTCCTGTATCAGGTTTTTTTTCATTATAATATGATCGTGAATCAAAGAACATGAATGTTTCCTTGCTGGTATATAAGAAGCTTTCCAAATACATCCTAAATGTGCTAAAAATATATATTTCAGGTGATTTAGAGACTTCTATCATCAGGTCTAGGAATATTTGGGCTATTATCACCTGAACCATACGATGGCGGCTTGCTGCCCAGTGTATAATGGTCGTCCTGATGCCTGTTGCACACAAACACAAGTAGCAGTCACTTGGCCTGTGTTCAAATCAATTGTATCAAATACCACTGACATGGTCGGTTGCTGATAGTTCTGTAATTTCAAAAGCTCCATGTGTTTTTCTCTTATGATGACACCTGATCATCTTCCTGTGTTCCTGTGCCAGGTTGATAACCTGTTACGCCAAGATCTTGATTACGTTTCCATTACAGATAGCCACAGTCAGTCGCTCTAATTCACATTTGTATTTGACAAATTAACCTTCAGTTTTCAATCCCAGTGCTCTTAAACATGTATTCTGTGGAATCCGCATTTTTTTAACTGCGGTTTCAATCTTCTTTTACTACCTTACGTAATGACCTGTCAGCAGTGGTGTACATGAAAATGCAATTTTGCTTTTGCAACACAGACTCCTCAATGATATTATGTCGAATGAACGATGATGTTCTTGGACCATAAACTGAATGATGTGATTTTCATTATGATGGCGCAACAAAGTCCTCATAATTGCCATCTTTATCTTAACAGCTATCACTGCAAGCTAGCTAAACTCATTCACCAGCTAATTCTTGTTTTTATCAGGCTTCTTTTGGAATTTACTTTTTTTCAATGCTCGTGTTTATGTGAGGGTTCCACATCCGAGCTTGCACTTCAAACCGCAACAAAACATGTAACTGTAGCAACAAACCAACAAAATAATCTGTGAGGACCAACGAAAACGCGTCGCTGTGTGTGAAGTAACGATATAGCCCAGTGGTTCTCAAAAAGTTGCCACTTGGCTCACTAAGGGAGGATGTTTTAATTCCGGGAAGTAGATTTGTTCCAGGGAGGAGTTTAGGAGGAAAATCTGTGGATGGAAAACCTTTACTTTTTTATGATTTTTTATTCAACGCATGAAAAACTGCACAACGAGGGCGATGTGAATGTCAGCAGCACTCGAAGACAAGCTGTTTTAACTGCAATGGTTGACGGTAAAAAAGAGTCGTGCTTGGTTCATAATCGTCTATGGTTTCTTCGCGCAAGGTATGCAAATCTTTGCAATAATTATCTTTTTTTGTGATTTTTTTTTGGATGAATTTACTGTACAATGTTTCGATTTGTATGGGGATGAGAACCACTGATATAGCCGAAGTTGTTTTAACCGAACTCAAATCCACATTTAACCCTTTAACACTCACTGATTTCAAAATGCATCTAACTGCTCAAAATTACTCAAAATCAGTTCTATTTGTGCCACACATCTACAAACTAAATATTTTTCAAACTAAATATTTTCATATCTGCCATATATGGCGTAAACGTTGTGGGATGGTAACTGTTTCTTTAGAAGGTTTCCCAAAATGAATCTGTGGCTGCATACATACAGTACGTAGAAAGCTCAGGCTACTTTTCAATTACTTTGAGCGTACTTCGCAGGGTGTAAACGTAACGGCCTAAAGCGCTTATCTACTTTTGCGCCCGACAGTAGCCCGGATAGGCAATTTTTTGCCATTGTGATAGGCCAAGCATCAGAAAAAACAACTTTGGATAAAAAAAAGTAACAAGCTACAGAAATGCCAGGCTTGAGATTGGGTAACTAGGGACACTTTGCAGTCATATACAAATGCCAATAACCAAACTAAGTACAGTATATAGCGGTGTCTTTGTAGTCATGCTAATAAGATGACTTCTCTTCTATTTCTGGAACTGAAGTTGGCAACAAGGCCATAAAAAACAGGTGTCGAAATTCCAGGCGCCTGAGCTTTTCTCCACCTGGTGCGTGAGCTTCACTGCAAACAATGTGGATGTTTACAGGAGGGGGTGTAACCCTTGGGCCAGGTGCTCAAATTTTGTGGCGCGAGGAATGGTAAAGATTTAAAAGCAAACATTGCAGTTTAGAAAGGGTATTGCCAAACTTCCGCAGGTGGCCATTGAGTTGTCCAACCAGCAGAGCTTGACACATGTAGCTGTGGCACGTGGACCAATCTGGTAAGATGCAGTTGGCCCGGCAGTGCTGCATGGTGACACACCGCTGGTTTACAATAATAGAGAAAGCATCCTACTCTCATCTAACTGCCTGAAATGCGTTGGAAATTTCAGGGTGAAGGATGCGCTCTGTCACGTGAAATCCATTTCCTATTAAAAATTTGTTGATTAGATCCATGTAGCCATCTTTGTACAGACTAGTCACTTAACATACATTGGGTATAGGAGGCGGGGATGTAGGGGTGCAAGGTCGCCCATAAAAGTTTTGATTTGTCAAAAATCCGGAAAAAATCTCTGAAATTATGGGCAAAATCGCAGAAAATCCATCAAAATGGCGCCCAACGTTGTTTTACTTCAACAAATGGTGCACAACATTTGCAGAAAAACGCATGAAGGCCTTTTTTGGAGGTCACCCCAAATAAGTTTTTCATGATCTTTGTGGGAGAAAGACACTTTGTAGGCCAAAGTCGTACAAAAACGTTACGGGCAAGTTGGGAGACTTTTGGGCAAAAATCCTTCGCAACCTCCAAAAATTGCCTGCTTCTACACTTATGTTAATGCAGGTATGCGCATGTTTGAATTATCGCAAAAAGATGAAACCAGAACCCTGTAGGCTGATACCTTGAAATCATGCAGCAAACACACAGCGTTTAATTGCTGTTTTTACTAAGAACACTAAATCCAATTTTTTACAGGAATTTACAGTAGTAACGTCATACTTTGGTCACAGCTGTTGATGCTATTCGAAACATGCACGTTCATATACACCTGTACTGTAACAAATGTCAACCAGCAATTTTGTAAATTTGTTTCTACCCAGATTGCAACAGTTCTGTAGTTTTTCAAACACTGCTATCATTGATTTAAAACTTGACACCAAATAGTTTGGCATCTTAAAACAAGTTCAACAATATCCCGACGAAAACTGAACTGTAAACGTAATTGTAACGATAGCTTGAAACACACAAAAGCAGTGTTTGGAATGCAGTCGAAGTTTAAGAATGACAAGGTAATCTGTTCAGAATGCAAATTGTTGGAAATGCTTTTTCGGGCAATCACTTTATCTGTCTAAAAATATACTTTTTTGATTATTAACAATTAACGAACATGCTGCACAACGCTTTGCTTCCTCATTCAAAATTGTTTTCAAGTGAGTATTTTGTCACCTAATGATGAAAAATGTCCTGATTTTCATCGATATTCATCCTTAAGCGATATGCTTCTCAAAACCTGCCACCAAAAACTGTTTAAATAACTTTATGTCAAGGACTTGCACAATCAAAAAATGCTTTTTACATTCCAAATGATGGTGACATAATGTTTCGTACTATGCAATCTTTCTAACATTTTCAGTAACCTCTGCCTCGGATATAATTGCTGTTATTTGAAAAACACATTTATTTCGCTAGCACTGCTGTCTGTTCAGGCAAAAGACCAGTATCACTGCAATGCGAAAACGCAAAAACGGCAATTTTGTTTGATTTAGCCTAAGGCGCCTGAAGCGAATGATTTGACACATTTTCAAACAAAATTGTTGCTTTTGCGTCTCCCAGAGATAGATAAGCTTGCCTAATGCAAAGGTAAGGCTGTGTAGTGTGTACCTTATCTCACATAAAATGGCATTGAGATTTCAAAGGACCTAATGACCGAAGTGTTATTGCTTTTGCCAGATTAACATTGCATTTAGCCTTTATTATGATCCTGTGCTAGTGAAGAATTACTATACGCTCTTGCATAACCAAACTTATTTGACCAAACGCACAACTAATGAATTTTGAGGCATTAGGTATCTCTTTCAATGCACGCACTCATTGATGTAATCAAACGCAGAAAGTAATGCTGATCTTTTTGATGCTCATATTGTTGCATAGCAATTGCGACTACGTTTATATTCAAGCAGAGAAGTTTTTTTCTTCTGGCGAATGTTTTTAGTTCTTAGCTGACGTTTCGCCCAGCTATTCAAGGAGGATTCCTCAGGGCAATGTCTTTAACCACACAACATGCAATTTACCAATAACGTAAGCAATGAGCATGTGACGTACAATAAAGAAAAAATCGTATAACCGACCATACCAGGGGTGATGAGTGACAGTATGAGACAGTGAACGTGGAAATTAAGAGGTGTATTGTAAAATGAAAGGTCGGAAGGCGACAGTGTATAACAACGCAATAAAAGGCATAAACCTTGCACAGAAAGATGCACAAAATGTTGCTATGTATAATAAAACAATAAATAGTGTGGACGTATGCGGCAAATAGTGTTCAATTATGCGATAAACTGAGTGGTAACTAGCAAGCAAACAGGCACTAAAGATCTCAAGTTGACAAATTCGGGGAAGTCAAGTGATGGAAGATTTTTATTCATGTTTTAAGAAATCATAATATCTAGCTAGGAAGTTCGCACTTTTATGATTCATAGTGATAGCTTTTAAATTGATATACAAGGATTCTGAAAAATTGTCTTATGTCAGTTATTTTGCGTGATGGACAAGGTGGGCGCAATTCCAGTCTCAAACATGGCCACTGTTCTTGACGCTTTTTTTTTTTGAAGAACATTTTTAGGCTGAAAAGGTCGCTGTTTGGAGACGCAAATCCAGAATGCAGGGCTTGGAATGTTTCGGTTTCGCAAACACTAACACCGTTATTATCTATTGCATAGGCCAAATTACTCAATCATTTTCCAACTATCATGGTGGATTCTTGAGATCTCTTTGGCGCATTTTTCAATCAACTCAAAACATATTACCAAGCTCACCTACACCCAGCTGAATAAAGCCATGAGTACAATATCAGGTTGTATAAGATCTACGCCCATAGATGTCCTCCCTTTCCTTTCTGGTTCCCTGTCCCCCACTACTCGAAGAAACGCGGCATGTCTAGAGCTACATCGTAAATCACAAAGTTTTGATCACCTGTCACATGAAACCCTACACGTACGACACACTCCCAATAGACCTCGCTCAACACGCCGCTTAAGACCGTTCATGGAGAACCTCACTAACCCGGACTAACCCCCTCCAGTATCAGATTCTTTGAAGCCATTTGTCTCTATTCCCTACTTTTACTAACTCACCACCAGGATGGCACACGCCGTACAAAATTTGGGTCTAACTTAACCGCTTGTGCACTGAGCATGGCCGGAAACCTGTGCAGAATGGGATTGACTGATAACAAAATTGTTTGTACGGAGACATCCAATCTGCCAGTCACATCCTTCATCACTGCACTGTTCTGTCCGCTCCATGCAGCACCACTAACATCACCAACGCAGATCTGAAGGTATACCTTTGCAATTGCTCC
>Ga0210059_1003820_pt1 | contig 24229 bp, 14 predicted proteins | sample Ectturendosymbi2_FD_188042 | JGI IMG/M metagenome (GOLD analysis project Ga0210059, IMG submission 188042) | Ecteinascidia turbinata endosymbiont from Florida, USA - Sample 2 (SPAdes) (version 2) | ecosystem: Host-associated > Tunicates > Ascidians > Unclassified | place: Key West, Florida...
GTCTTTGCTCCTGAACTTCAGAAACTGTAACTTTAACGAAACCGTGATGACTGAGCAATGTGCAGAAGAGACAGCCAATGATTCCAGCACCTTGAACCAAAACCCGAGCATCCGCCGATGGCAAAGCACCCAGCTGCTTCCAACCTCGCAAAACGCACGAGTACGGTTCAGCTAACGCTCCTTGTTTTAGCGTTATTGCGTTTGGTAATTTGTGAACCTGCGCATGAACGAATGTCAACTTCAGCACAGTGGCACCACGAACGATTGCGGAGCCAACGCCACACGGATTAATTATTGGAAGAGGTGCGTCGATGAGTGCGGTGGTCTGCGCTTGCTTTTCATGCAAAAGTCACTTTCACTAACTTAAAACATATTTTAGGCAAGTTGTAACCGTAGCCTTCACGAAATGAACGAAACCTTAAACAATGCAGGAGAAGTTGGATCAAACTGTTTGGCGGGGTTGTCTTATATTTTGAAACATGAAAAGTTGTTTTGATATATTCAGGTGTTACGTATAGCTGCGAAAGTTTTGGACTGATTAGACCAGAGTCACTAGTAGTATGACATTCCAGTACATTGCTTTCACTTGCATATTCCTATACACTATAAACTTGCCAAAATGTGAAACGTATGGAGGTAAAAATTATCTTATAAAATGTTGGTGAAACGCTTGCTTTGTTTGCGTAAAATACTTTGAAATAAAATATGGTGCAACCACTTTTCGCATAACGCAATATAACACACAAGAACGAGTTCTTTTAAATATTGACCAGCGCTAGCGTTTACCATAGTAATATGAATTATTTCACGTTTATTTTTGCTGTTCCCACCTGAAATGACCATGGTTGAAAATGTTTTTAGCTGCACCCGTTTTATCTCTAACATGCTAGCGTTTCATGTAAAATAAGTCTTCGTAACAATTTTTACAAAAATAATTCCTCCGTACGATTTATATTTGGACAATTTCAGTTCTAGTAGTTCACTCCAAAGATGGACTTCAGAACAGTCACCACCTATAAGTCCATTGTAATTGAGACAAAATCTACATACAGTAAAACAACTTCCACTCAGATAAATGTAAATGAAAATAACATCATAATTGATACAAAACGACTGTGATGCACGTTGTCATAAAAGTTTGAGGTGTTTATTTTAAGTTACTTCATATTTAAAAAATTGCCACCCGAACAAGTTCAGCCATGTGTACTGTTGGTTTGTTCACGCAAGAGATCTTTGTAGTTGTGGCAGTCATAGGCGTGTCGGGGGGAGCGGCCTCCCCCCCGGGCTTGAAAATTTTCAGGGCAAACTCTACTCATCAGGGCAAGCACAAGTTGCTCAAAAATCCTAAATAATGAGAAATGCATATCTGTTTTTCAGGGCAAACGCAAGTTGCTCAAAATTCCTGAATGCAAAAAGTGTATTCAATACAGTGAATAATTCCAGGGCAACTCTGTTTTTCAGGGCAAGCGCAAGTTGCTCAAAAATCCTGAATCATAAAAAACACCTGTTTAATACAGTGAAGAATTTCTGGGCAACTCTAATTTTCAGGGCAAGCGCAAATTGCTCAAGAAATCTGAATGTAAAAAGTATATTCCATTCAGCGAAAAATTTCTGGGCAACTGTGTTTTTCAGGGCAAGCACAAAGTTGCTCAAAAATCCTGAATGATAAAAAATACATATTCAATACAGTGAATCAAGGGCACCCTCTGTTTTTCAGGGCAAGCGCAAGTTGCTCAAAATTCCTGAATGTAAAAAGTATATTCAATACAGTGAAAAATTCCAAGGCAACTCTGTTTTTCAGGGAAAGCGCAAGTTGCTCAAAACTCCTGAATAATAACACATATATTTTCAGTACAGTAAATTCAGGGCATCCTCTGTTTTTCAGGGCAAGCGCAAGTTGCTCAAAAATTTCTGAATGATAAACAATATTTCAATACAGTGATAATTTCCAGGCAACTCTGTTTTTCAGGGCAAGCGCAAGTTTCTCAAAATTCGTGAATAATAAAAAATATATATCTAGTAATGTGAATTCAGGGCACCCTCTGTTTTTCAGGGCAAGCCCAAGTTGCTCAAAACTCCTGAATGTATAAAGTATATTCAATACAGTGAAAAATTTCTAGGCAACTCTGTTTTTTCATGGCAAGCACAAGTTCCTCAAAAATCGTGAACGGTGAAAAACCTTTCAATACAGTGTGTATTCACTTGGGGCGATCTGTGTAATTTGGGGTAGTGTAGTTTGTAATCTGGATCAAAGTCGTGATTGGTTATAGTGACTTTGTACTGGACCAAGCTCTCGTTTACTGTAAAAATCGAACAATCAGATCTCGGTAGTTCAACAGCTCCATATAAGAATTCGGTAACTCTTTCTTTGTTCGTTTCCGAGTTTGCGCTGAGTAGAGATGCAGGGTGTTAAGATGATAGATTTTTTTGATTGACAGGAGTTTTAGCAGCGGGCAGCACTGACGTGCAGATTGCTTGTCTCCTTTGAATGCGCGCCTTTTAGTGCCTTGCTTAAGCGCACAGCAGCGATAACACAGGCAAGTGCAGGGAGTCAGACCATACGATTTCGAACCGTCGCTTTTAAAACATTGTGCTGCGTCATCAGAGTCGCGTACATGCATCAGTAAAAGCAATTACCGTAAAATTTCTTCTCTGGGTGAACACAACGCGCAAGGAACTTCAACCCCTTGAGTTAACAAGCAAGGTAACTACAGAATTTTCCTCTAACAGCACCACTAGGGGATTGCATAAAGAACGTTATTGCCGAATTGACATTACAAGCGAATTAAAATGCATATAAAATATGCCATCGCGACCAAACAAAATGTAAGGTTATGGGCGAATTGAATTTACAGAGGAAGTCGTTATAAACGAATTCAACTGTATAGAACAGATGTACATAAGGTTTCAGGTCCCATTCGGATTAAACTAAAAAGTTAGTTTCAGGGCAAGTTGTCTATTTTTAGGGAAAATTGTTGTTTTCAGGGCAAATTTTTTCCGCCCCTCCAGTAAAATGCCTTCCCGTACGCCTATGGCAGTAGTCATAAATAGGAATTGTCCATGTGGAACTTTTCCGCAGGTGACTATTTCCCTGAAAGGTATTTTTAATAACGACAAGGTCAAGAAACAGACTAAAAATCAAAGACACATCTGCTGGTAATCTCTCAAAATACTTCCTTGATTGCTACGGAAAGTGCAACAAAAACAGGTTGGAAGTTTAAACCCACTTACCAAGTTTTGCGGCACAACACAATACTCCGCCCAACCTCCGTTGCTTTTTACTCCAATACTGGCGTTATTCTCACAAAAGTTGATTAATCCCTCTTTGTTCCAGTCGCATTTCCCGCAGCAACAGTTTGGATTTACGCTAACTTTGGTCCCGACCTGAAGTAATACATTCAAAAATAATTTCACAGTTGCCTTCGATCGGGTATGGTTGTAGGATTTCGAAACGGAAAAATTTCTGCAAAACTATATCTATAACCATCGATAAGATGTTCCGCGAAAGCAACTTGAAACACGAAGAAATTTCCAAAAATGTTTTAAAATGGCCGTTGCGTTTCAAGCCTACCAAACAAGTCTTAGCACTAACACACGGTGGCGCCGTTTCGCGCAAACACGTCATTGAACTCTCACCGAAAAGTTCTTCCGGGCATTTTTTCCAACTTCAACAACCGTCCCAGAAAACTCGTGTCCCATGATCACGCCGCCCGGTTTCACGTCATGCTTGCCCATCTCCCCTTGCATGTAGTGGAAGTCGGAACCGCATACGCCTGCTCATGTGCAAAGTGGCACGAGGTTGGCATTCGCACAAGATATCTGTGTCCATGCCTCGGACACAAATCGCAGACTTGCGTGAAGCTTGCAGAAAAACGAAAAATATTACAGATGTCGTGATAGCTCAACTTTTTAGAGAGCCTGTTCCTGGTTATGCTTCCAAGGCTGACGTCGATTCAACAAAATCTTGTAGAAGGAGAAACAAGATTAGGTCAGATTCTATCAACAAACCTAGTCCAACTACACACAAGAAAATGCTCGTCAAAAGAAATGCGTGGCGATTTTACAACATCTCATTCCCTAATTTCAAGAAACCAACGACTGCAAGTTAATAGTTGACTGATATAAAGAATGCATGCACACTCTATGCTTCGGAGGCAATTCAGTTTCTCGGCCAATGCAACCAAAAACGTAATGAATTTTAACACCTGCCGTTGCTGGGTAGTATGTTGTGTTCGTCCAAATCAAAAGTCCAAACACGATTTCAATGCATCGTTGTAACTTCGTTTGCCAAACACGACGGCTTATCAGTAAATATTCGAGGATAACCTGTGTGATTTATTACGTATTCCTTAAATAATTAAACCATTTCGAATGAAAACAGTTCTTTCATTTATTCCAGTATGCCTTCTTTGAAATAACGATTTACGAGCTGAAAAACTAACGAACATTTGTCTACGTCAGGCATCGCCGGATTTAGGGGGGCAAGAGGCCCGGGACCAGGGCCCCCCACCATGTTCATGTTCTTAGCCATATGTACGGCATGTGCGTGCCACTTAGACATTTTTACCGAGGGAAATTTTTTGTAGATTTGATATTGTGACGAAGCAACTATTACAGAAATAAAATATTCTCCGAGCACATTAAAAAATGTCAAAATGTCCTCCTTTGTCCATTTCTTATTTTATTTAGCTATAATCAGTACCGTAACTAGAAGTTTGAGCCAGGTTGGAAAATGTAGCTAAAAGGGGCCCACTGGCCACTGTACGGGGACCACTAGCCAACAATCAGAAAAAAAACTTGAGAAATGATGGTGAATCCGGTCGTGGATGGCTATACTAAAACCCTGCATCACCGGAAAATAGTCCGAAAAATACAAAAATACAACAACCTACTGAAAACCAAAAGATTCCTAAAACCGAAATATAAGTTAAGGGGGGGTCCGATTTTCGCATTTAGTTTGCCAGTGGGGGCAATTCGCCCCTCTGTCCTCCGTCAGTTACGTCACTGGCTATGATATATTGCATTTACATACAGTAAGATGTTCCAACTCAACTGCAACAAGATACGAGCTGGTGGCGTAGCTTAGTTTATGAAAGGGTCTGCAAGTTGTCTAATTAATCTATGTTTTGCTGAGTTAATTATCGGCTGGAAAGGCGGGAATGCTAGTATCCCTTTTTCAGAAAAGGACTTAATGATTTTGAAGCTGAGTCAATCGCGTGTGGCTGCATTTGCACAATTCGCAAGAAAGTGATCAGATCAATGAGACTTTGTGGATATTGAGTACCAAAAACTTATTTCTCACAGCGTCACCAGATGGCTATCACTTTATCCTAGCTTGCCATAGATGCTTCAAATGTAGGCTACCCAGTTTCACATTCATACTTCATGTCCATCGAGAAACCAACTGTTGTTACGTTTTTTTGGAAATTCTCTGAGCGAAGTCTGTTTAACACATTAAGACACTTGCAATCATTTGTGATGCTTTTAATGAGCAAGTTCAGTATATTGAGAAGTCAAAAGCATCAATTGTTGAGGTTGTATCGTGTTTCGCCACTGTTAAGGCAACGATTCAAGTGAGACAATCAGATGTACGTATCAAGCCAAGTTAAATCAGCCCCAAGAAAACTCAGAGAAGCCATGGATCATGATTGTGGTTTGTTCATGTCAGATGCATCTGTATTGTACAAGTCTTGTGTTGCACATCTGGCTAAACGGACCACTTTATTTGCTGAATTTAAATGTTTTGACTAGATTTCTCCGTGTGCAACGACTGAATGGGAAAATTATGAACCATGTGAGTATGCATGATAGAAACGTTTCTATTGATGAAGCCAAAGTAAACTGTTTGACCAATACCAAAACGTGTTTCAGTTCGTGCAAAAAGAGCATCAACCAAATACAATTTATTGTAAAATGATGGAACATGAAAGATGGGCAAAATATTTTGCAACTTGCAATGCCACTAAATGCTTCAGCAAACGGATAAAGATTGCACAGTTTTACTTCAGCGTTATGGCTCTTAACGCTAATGTAGATCGATTTTCTCCTTGATGCAGCCACAAACCTAAAAGAAAGTGAAATTTTCTGGTTGAACCACTTTCTAGCCTATTAAAGCTGGTGTACAATTTAAAACATCTTTCGTCCAAACAGTTTCATAATATTATTAAAGGTGATTCTACATTTTAAAGAAATTTAAGGAAACTGCAAAATAAACATGGGCTAAATAGGACAAGTAAGTAAGGATTTTGTTTTGTGTGTTTTGACTGAAGCATCGTCTACACTGGACGCCTTACTTCAATGCTTAAAACTTATCATTAGGAGTATTTGTTATTTGACTTGTGTAGATAATACACTCAAGTAAGCGACAGTCGTAAGTTGCCCTCTCTTTTTGGGATGAAAATATTGCAGCACTATTGAGCTCATTAATAAATAAACGTGGACAGACGAAAGAAGTATCGCCACCTTTACAAGTGTAGAGCTTATCCAAGTGGTTCTAAAAAACGTAAAAAAGCAATAGAGACAAAAATGAGAGAGGAAGAAGTTGCAACTAAGTCAAGAAACATTGTTGCTATTTTACAGTGGCAGTGAAGTCCAGCGGAGACATTTCTGCGGAACTTGTAAGAGGGCAGAAAATCGAAGAACATGTTGTTACAGACTTAGATCTACGTAACGATGAGAAAAGGCTTAGTTTAACCAGCGGTGCAGTGAGCAGAAGAACGTCAAGAAGTATCATCGAAAAGCACGATGGATGGGATGGTTGGCGCTATTACTCGAGGCAACGATATCGGTCTCTGGTCAGCTAATATACCAGAAAAATGCAGAAATATTGGTTGAAAAATGACACAGGTTCTCTTTGACATGGTAATGCAAAGTTATTTTTAAATCACGTTGTTTCACAGCACAGAAAAGACAGAAAATCGTCTCGGAAATGCACCGCAAGTTTTATTCGTCGCCAGAACCACAACGGCAATGTAATTGACAGAAACTGCCTTGCTTCTGGTGACCGGTTTTGTAACAGTTTCACAATTCTCTAATCATTGTTAAATATCATGTTGCATCATAAGGTTTTGTTACACTTGAGTTAACAAATGTGACGTCACAAGATTACGTCATAAATATAAACGATCCGTGGAAATACTAGTGACTTCATCGATCATCACCTACCTAAAGATTCTGTATCCGCACATGGGGCCTCCCACCACGCCTGGGCCCCAGGCCCCCACCATCTAAATCCGGCGCTGACGTCAGGGATCTTCAAACTGCGGCCCGGGGTCAAATCCTGCCCGTGATGTCATATCTTCCGGACTCAAAGACAATTTGTCAACAATGAAAAAATAGTATATTTCCGAAACATTTGTTGTTTTGGTAGAATGCAACACATCCGGAAGCAATCACATTACGTAAGATGTCCGGCCCTCGAACTGCCACATAGTCGCTTCTGTGGCCCTCTGACAAAAAAGTTTGCAGACCCTGGTCTACGTTATGCACCACAGCATTACCTCCACGTTACGTTTCTACTGATTAAACGGCCAATACGTTCAAGAGACGAATTCAACCAATGATCAGCATATCTGTTTTACCTGAGAAAGCCACTTTCACTTTAACGCATTCCGGGTTGATCACGCTCGGTACAGTAACGTCTTCACGGTGCGACAAATCTTTTGTAGCAGCCTCGAACCACAATGCTTCCATCCTGTTTGTTGATTGCAACAAATTGACCTAGAACCTGCACTAAGACAGAATACCAACGCATTAATTCAATGTTAAACCACACGGTCAAACAAACAAGCAGTATGAAGTGATGCTCACAGAAGTGTTTCGCTACTTTGAGCGGAAAAAGCGAAAACGCATGGGCAGTTGCTGATATTGTGGTTAGATTATTTATTCTATTAAAACATGCGAAAAAAGTTCAGGAAACTATGAACCAAGCAATGGTGTTTTCCTAAACAAGTTATTATGACTCATATCAATTGTTCTTACACTTTTCAAAGGAACTTTCAGCTGATAAAGTAATCGGCGAAAATATTTGCCTTCAGCGCCATCTTTTCCAAAGCTGATCTTCCTCTTGACTTCGTAACTCACTGATCTTGTCAACCTGAATTAGAGCAACGGTAAACGAATACTTCCGAACTTGATGTGCGCAACTGCTGCAATCCTTTTGCAGCAGCGTTCCACCATGCAGGCGCTTGCTGAAGAAAAACGCTTACGTTCTAAGAAGTCTGTAATTTCTCAACCATTAACTCATGAAACGCCCCAGCTCGTAAGCTCTATTAGATTGCCTTGACACGTAATCGGTGTTAAATTCTGCGTTTTACAGCTATTGGTTGCTTTGAAAATTAGCCTAAAACGCCATATTTTCGAGAAGATTCAGGACTGGTTGCATATTAACTTTTGTGCAAAGAAGTCATCGCAAACAGGCAAACAAGCGAAGAGCAGGCGAGGGCGGCACACCGCTGGAAACATGCCATTCATTCATTTTACTGCTTGCTGCATAGTAAGGGCCATCGCGAAGTTAAGGCAATATTCATAAAAAATGCATTGCACGGTCGTTAAGCAACCTGACGTTTTACCTAAGATTGTGATTTTTGGGAATAACATCAAAGCAGATGAATATTAAGGTGACTTTAATCCAACCTGGACCCGAATATTTGCTCATGTTATTTGCAATGGCAATTATACAAAACGTTTCATGCTTTTACTACTTCACTTACATGATCAACAGTTGCTGTTGTGCAGTGACATCATAAAGAAGCTGCAGCTTCAATCTCTACTTTCTTAACTTCAACAGTGACAGATTTATTAAACCACTGGAATATTCAACCTTGCAACACCTGCAATTGCATTTTCATTTCTTTTGGTGGTCCACCGCATTATTCTGCTGTATAAGGACTTCTTTGCGGTTTCAAATTTTCTTTTTGTGCAGTTTGCAGAAGGGATACACAGCACCAGTAGAATCCTGATTTGCAAGTCATGCAAACTCTATCAATCGCTCTTCTCCAGATCTTCCGCATCTCTGATATGCAGCTTGCCAACTTCAAGATGCATTGACTGACTATAGCGCAAACCAAGAGCTACGTTCAGCTTTTTCAGAACCTTTCAGCTCTTTTCTAGTCTCGTTCTTCACTTTACCCAAAGTGTATGCTTACGCCCATGTTAAGCAACATCACTTAACATTTTTTTTATATAGCGTAAACACCATGCTTTGTTTGTTTACGCTTTGCAAAATACCAAATTTACTTTAATTTAATGTCGGAACAGATCAGGCCAGTAGTCACGTTTTCAGGTTTGGGGGTACGATTTTTGTTTTTGTTAAATGTTTAAAACGAATTTTTCTGTTACAAGTTTGGAGGGAAATGCTCCCCGGTGGTTACGATAAAGGTAGAAGATCATTGGTCTATAGGACTAATTTCCAGGATTCGCACGGACTATAGCAACGTCAGAGCAAAAAAGACCGCTTGCAAGAGTTAGAACGAAGTGAAACAAATAAATCTACGACAATACAGCGTTGCATTATCATTGATTAGTGTGTTGTAAACATGCCGAACAGGACCGGTCTGCACAATGGACGGAAATCACTGCAGCGTCTTTTCAGTTAGAAACGGGACGCCGGAACGGGGGTGTTTTACAGGGGCACTGCCCCCCTGACCTTTGAAAGGTGGGGGGCAACGGGGGCACAGGTGCTCTTCACATAACAGTATCATAAGTAATTCCATGATTTCTCAAGATCAACTTGAAACAAATTTATTGAAGCTGTGCGCGAACACATAAAATTCAGAATGGTTTTCCACAATTTCTGTTTTTAGTTTTGGGGTCAACATTGTTGATAAACATATAAATGCGAAACGAATGACTATTATGGGTCTGCTTTTACACCGAACTCAAGCAAACAGTTTTGAACTCGTGGTACATCAAAACCATTGGCGTTCGCAGTGGGGGCAAGACAGGGCGAATCCAAGAGGGCGATCGCAACCCCCCTAAAACCTATGAATCAACTGTATTCGCCATAACTGTGTACAATTCTGAAAACAGCATTCGCAGTACAAGGCCATTTAGTCATCCATTGTTTTGTCACAGCAGTGTTGTGAAGTGTACTTCATCTCTCTTACAGTAGTGAAACCGTAATGAGACATGACTACCAAATATTGCTGAAATCGCCCCCCTAACCTTATTGGCTGGATGCGCCCCTGGGTCCTAACGGGCATTTGCCCCTCCCTGGAAATTGGGACTACGAACCAAAATTTTCTAGAAAATTCCACGTCAGCAGCTCAATTCCGATAATAATTGATTTAATTCTTCCAATGACGTTTTTTGCCGGTATGACACTCACGCTGCACCTGAGCCAGGATCACTGTTCGGGTGTCATGCACTGGTGAGCTTGCAGTTCACTCATGTCCGCTCCTTTGCCTGCAGGGGCAGGTTGTCCAACTTGCGAGCGGATTGTTTTGCTGTTGGTCATTATTGTGTAATAATAACATGGCAACAAATCTTCTGCTCACTTCATGTTAGGTCAGTTACGATATTAGGCGTTTTGCCGCATGTGACTGGTGAACGCAGACATCTTGACAGGTAATGCAGCGAGACAGTGACTGCTGACAGCGGTAGGCAGGGACGTCGCGTCGGAGAGCGGTGGCATTACCCCTCTAACCTTACAAGAGGGACAATGGGGGCAAAAGTGTCTTTTTCATAACAGCATCATGGGTAATTTTATGATTTATAAAGATCGAATTGAAACAAATTTTCTACGTTTTCTTTTATTATTTTTGAGGTCAACATTGTTGTTGAACAGTAGCAAGCATAATTCGTAACGGATTTTTTTTTTTTTTTACATAAGTTTTCATTGCCCTCAACTTTTTACTGCCCCCTGCCCTACCGCTGTTCCAGCGTCCCTGGTTAGAAAATATCTTTAAAGATTTGAAGCTCTTTATAATACATCGATTTGTTGCTAGAGCATGATTCACATTTTCCTAATCATGGATTTGAAGTTATATTATCAGAATGTTACCGTTATAAACTGCAGGTACAGTCCGCTGATACACACTACATAATCAAAACTTGTTAGCAATACCAGTTGAAATAGTTTTTCAGAGCAGGCGCTACCTCGTTTTTAATGGTACGTCCAAGATCAGTAGAAATCCTGCGTCCAGGGAACTATTGCCCCCATAGCAAGCGGTTATTTTGCGACTCTGTGCTGCCCAGAAAAAGATGACCTTTTTTAACCATTCATAGCAAGCAATGCCCTGTAAGCACTTTCTGCCACAGCGCAGTTGCGGAACAAGGTCCAAAATCTAACCTGAACTGAAAACTTTAATACAATCGTAATATAAATATTTACTGTTTAAAAGGCTTCCATTTCCTGGAAGTTTCAAAAAATTAGAAGGGACATTGCTCTCCACAATTTCACATCTCGAATTCTGCAAACCATTGCCTATGCTATGCACACTATACAATTGTTATTCCAACTCTTCGCCATTGAATAAAAAGACAAGTATAAAAACGTGTCTATCAGTAAGGTTAAGCAATGTTACGAGTCAACAAACTTCTCAAACAGTTCCAAAAAATCAACGCAACTGTCCAAGTGTGTCCTTTCTACCAAAAAACATAATATTCAGCAATTGTGTCCAAATTAAGTCTGTCAACTCGTTCTTTGTGAACATGCAAAATCATCGACTCGTTTAAATCGTCGTTAAGCCATAGTTGTACGAAGACCGATACCGGCCCCCCTGGCTTGGGTTCCCTCGTCGAAATTTGTGTAGCTTGTTACTGTAGTAATCATCTTATATAAAAAAATAAAACAGCTACCATGCTAAGATTTAGAAATAGCTTGTTATACTGGCAAACAAAAAAATTTAGCGTGCATATTTTCATCCTCCCGGGCCGGGATGTGATGTACATCTTATCCCTTCTCGTATGCCTTGCCTGTACGCAAATAAGTTTTTACGCGCTTTGGTGCTGAAAAAGATCTCTATGATGTGACATTCGCGGCAGGTAAAAACAAAAGTAGCCTCCAAACTTTCCAGACATCGTGAATAGTGAAATTAGTAGCCAACTCGTTGCAAACATCAACTGTGTGGTTTCACAAGTGCGAGCATTAGCCTACTTCGAGTTCAAGCTTCAAAAGATGGTCTTTTGCAGATTTCCAACCCTGTTTCTAATTCAGTATTCAATATCCATGTATGAACGATGGATTCAACCAGGCACGTAGCCAGAAGTTTCGATAGGGAGGGGGGGGAAAAATCAACATAGTCTCAACATTTGATTATTTAATGTCCCTTGCCCTTGTTTTTAAAGCATCATCCGTGAAAGGTGCATTTTTCTGGCGCTTTTTTCTAAATAATTATGTTAAGGTTTATGCCAGCAAATACAAAGCCCATTTTCGCTGAATTGACAAATTTTAAAGTTTGTTTTCAGTAAAGTTCCAAGCTTCTATTTTGGATGAAAGCCACCATTTTCTCGTAAAACTTTCATGCAAGAGCGCCTGTGAAAATCTCAATGTTTCAAGTGCAAGGTCTGCAGTATGACTTTAGCAGCCAATATCGCAGTTGAGTAAGGAGTCATTGTGGCCGCCAGTATGATTGCGTTTTTATATTTACACGCTTCTGATGTTCACCAACACTCGTTCAAACGAAGCCTAGTAGCGACTTTGCTTTATTAAGACAATCACTCCCGAAGTGGGTCTACCAAACTTGCGTGCATGTAAGATGTGGATCTTGTCCAATTCTTGAGCGACTGATTGTTATATGCAGCTGATAACGTTAAAGGCTAGAATATCTCAACGCGTCTGAAAAATGTGTGGATTTTATGTCATTAAATGCTATGAAACGCAAAAGTTACACATGTCCTCTAAACAAACTTGCATATGTTTGACCCACACAGTCTACATAAAGTATGAAAATGGTTGTGTGTTTGCGTAAATGAAGCCACAATCGATTTTCACCACGTCTCTGCAGTAAAGTTAAGAAACACTAGTCGTCGAAACATGACACAACGGTGGGTTAGCTGATCTGTCCCAGTGGTTCCCGAAGTATCGGTCGAAACCCAAACAAGGGTAACGAAGGGTCAAAAACGGGCCGTGCCGAGGCGATCCAAACCAGTTTTGTATTTTCAACGTTACCGCTGTTTGTCTTTATCTGCCGTGTAAGTACTTGAGAAAAGAGTGAAATGCTGACATTAAAAACGAGCTTAGCAACTTACTGCCAAAATCACCGATACGACCATTATTTTTTTCATAATATGTTTGAGGCTTGGGTCGTTGTGTGAAGCTTTTTCACCAAACTCAGACTTCGGTAGGGCTCCAGAAAGTTTGGGAACCGCTGATCTAGCCATTTAACGTAAGCAGTTGAAACATTTTTAAAATCCATGAGTGTTTAAATAACAAAATCCAATCGACTGGGAAAAAAGCCAATTTTTTTCATATTAGTCACGTGCGCTTTATCGATAAAACAGATTGCAAACTATCCGTAAGTTGTGGCAGTGTCAATGTCCTCAGCACTTCCAAAATAAAAAACATCATCTTACTTGCTGCTGAGTCTACCCGTTGCAGGGGAATGATTTCAAGTTCACAGTAGGATAGGGTGGCAATTAACATCAGATCGAAGTTGTAGCACTTTTTCGACTATGCACAGGTCGGATTGTAATTACTTGACCCAAACTGCTTTTTTCTCGCCGGCAAGATAATCTGAAATCATAGATGAAAACGTTAACGCTCAACATGATTGTAATTAAACCGTCCCAATGCACGCTTAATCGCAACATATAAATATATGGAAAGAATGCAATTTTTGCTAAACAGTGTCTATGGCAAGGGTCTCAAACATGCGGCCCGTGGGCCGCAGTCGGCCCGCGAGGGCATTTAGTGCGGCCCGCGATGAGTTTTCAGAGTTTTCAAATAATTAACATTTAGGTTATTTACCTTACTGGTGTTAGGTGCTCGGCTAGCGAGTGAACAAGTTCGTTTTGAACGAACGTATAACGGGCTAGGCATAAATTCCAAATAACTCACGGTACCATCCACAGGAAAAAAGATGTAAAAGCTGTTTCTAGTAAAGTTCAGGTGCCACCTTTGTTGCGTCAGCGTCATAATGCGGCCACAGGATAGTCATAATACGGCCCTGGTTCTTTTGTAAGTCCGCGTTTCGCCCTCGGAGCAATTTGACTTGGACACCCTGGTCTGTGGCCTACTTCCGTAATAAGAAAGACTTTGAAACTGGATTGCTTCTCAGTCACAGTTTGAGCTTCAAGGCATATAAAACGTAAATCACCGCTATTTAGTTTTAAAACTGCACAAAAAGAAAGATCTATGATGTTCATTTAAGGCTACGGTGATGCTGCAGACAAGGGCAAGATATACAGTATTTGTAGCACGCCAAAATTATCAGAGAGGAAATTTTGCGATGGGCTTGAAATTAATTTACATCCCCATTAGGTGAGATACAGCAGGCTGGTGCGCCAGAAACAGTTGCGAAAAGCGTTACTCCTTGTTTGACTGTCGGTTAGATTACAAGCGGTTAGATACAAGTTCGTATTTCATTATCACTAGCTTCCACACAGAGCCTAAACCTCAGGTAAATGTTGAGACATGAAATGAATTCTCAAACATTTACACTATACACACAACCATGGTCGTCGGAAGGGGAGGGGTAGAAGGGGGCATGGCTCCTCCCTGCATTTGGAAATTTGAAATTTTCTTATTAAATGTTTAGCAAAAAAGATCGTTTTCTTAGTTTCGATTAGAAAAAATGAAATTTCACGATTTTGCTGCCCCCCCTACGAAAATTCTTGGCTTCACATGGAAAATCTATTTTCCGATGCCCATGTACACAATTCGTTTGATTAATCGTGGGCAATTGGTGAACCATACTTCTTTGATCAGGTTCGACTAGAGGTTGAAGTAGAGCAGGTTCCGCAATTTTGTTGATTTGCACTGAAGTATTTCTTTGGCTTACGCATCAAAAGCTTGATTATCCTGAAAATTTTTGGTGTAACGTTCGGAATTGGGGGGGAATTGCCCCATTGCCTCCCATTGGCTACGCGCCTGGATACAACTGCAGTGGGCGGTGAATTGGTGAGTACAACAAAGAGCAGTTATTTTGGGCTTTTCAATTTCTATCAGCAGCTATGTGGGCACGTTTCTTAACACTGAAACGTACTGTTGAGTCAGAAAACAGGTTTGGCCGTGGCCGTTCCGGATGAATAGCTTGCGCCGGCCATGTTTTTGTGTAAATGCACACCAAACATTTTAGCCGCGAAGTTGGACTTCTTTGTTTGAGTGATCTTATACCGTTTATTTTACATAGATGAACATTTCTGGTTCGTTTTGATTTATACTCAGTGGCGTAACTGACGCGGGTCAGAGGGGCGAATCGACCGGCTGGCAAGTAAAACGAAAAAAATCGGCCACCTTTTGACTTATACAGTAGGATTGCCACATAACGTCACTCAAATGAAACGGAGAAAAAAGGTCGTTATAGGAGAACTGACGTTATAGCCAAAGTTGTTATAGACGGATTCTACTGTATTCCGGTTTTAGCATTCTTTAGGTTTTCAGCAGGTTGCAGGTTATTTTTTTGCGTATTCTTTAGGTTTTCAGCAGATTGCAGTTTTTTTTGCGTTTTCGGAGTATTTTTCGGTGATTCTAGGTTTTAGTACAGCAATCCACATCCGGTTCAATATCATTTCTCAAGTTCTTTTCTGAGTGTTGGGGCCCCTACACTGGACCCCCTTCAGCTAAGTTCCCAACCTGGATCAAACCTTTAGTTATGTCACTCTTTATACTTTGAATATAATCAAATGCTGCAGCACATTCGGACTCGTTGCGACGGAGAGCATTCGGGTGCACTCCCTAGTGCACACCCAAACCATTTAATTTCCTCGCAAACTCTTTGGCACAGTTCTATAAACAGTCGTTGTAAAATTTTTTCTGAAGGGCGTTGTTTTCATATTTTGGTATGATATTGTGTATATAGAGTTGCTTTATTGTGTGACACATTTTGAGCTTGTTTGGACTTGAATTAAAATAGCAGTGGTTGAAACTGCAAAAACACGTCGACTGTACCACACCTTCCCCTAATTACGTAATTTCGATGGGACATTACATGCATCATTTCAAATTTGGTTGAATGATTTATAGGCCTAAACATAAAAATTATGTGACTGTAATCAGCGGTATATTAGGGAGAAAACACTGAGAGCGTCGTTCTCTCGTTATTTTCTGAGGGCAATCCTGACCCTAACGTCTTTGATGTGACGCCTGACTTTGGGCGCTTTGGTGAGAAGTTTCAACGAAACATTCATAAAAAAAAATCCCAGTTACCCTGACTAGCACACTAGAGCCATTTTGAACAGAGCGTAGCCTACCACATGGCCTACTGGTTTTAAGCATAACAGTGTAAACCGAAATGAATGCTGAAGGCATGCACAAACTAAAATTTCTATTCATAGTAAGGTATGCTATATTGTACTGTAGTTCAAACAAGTATAGGCTACACAGAAGCTGTTACATCGATGTAATGTTTGGTGGGCAATACGAATATTAAACCAGTATATGTTTACAATTGCTTGTCTGCGCATGGTGTTGGGTCAGTAGGCTACGTCCTGATCACATGCTTTGATAACTAATGCCCGTCACGTGTCAACTGATCACGATTTGCTGCATGCATCATATTATTTGACCAATTTCTACACTTTAATATCACCATCTATAGCCAGGCCCGTAGCCACGGGAAGCCATTCGGGAGAAGTGCCTCCCAAATTTTGCAGTGCCGAGAAAATTTATTTTAAACATATAATAAAAACAAAAATCTGCCTCCCTAAAATTTATTTTGCCCAGCCAAACCTTGAAACCTGGGAAAATGTCAGATTTCAACATCTAGGGAGAGGGCCTGTCTGTAGCTTTGTCCGTTAGGCCGCAACAACATTTCGAATCAGCGTAGGCCTATTCCCTTTTCAAGACCCCAAATTTTCAACTGTAGCTTTTGTTTCGATGTGCCTATATTTGCAATTATTGTGACATGCAAAAATCTCTGTAAGTGAAATATACCGTATCTGTAACTTCATTAAGTTTCACAAGTTTCACAGGGTGTCGATAAACCTCTTCAAAATTGAAAAAATGCGTTTAATAAACAAATGAACAGACAATCATTTTCATAACGCTCTCTCAGGAGGATCGCGGTGCGGCAGCAAAAGGACTCGAAAATACCTTAAGGTTTTCAACAATCTTTTGATAGTTCTTCTGGATCCAATTCCACACCAAGACCAGATCCGGAAGAAGGCCCCCGCACCCCTCAAATGGGGGCTCTGGTAGAAAGAGGGTCCCAAATACGTCTGAGGTGCTTTGTTAGGACATATGGTGTCCGTTCAAAAGAGACCTGTTCATAACAGACCACTCATAACTGACCACTCGAAACAGACCCGTTTGTAACAGACCACATTCATAACAGACCCCGTTCATAACACACTACATTCATAACAGACCCATTATGAAGCTTGTCTGTTGTGAACGGGTCTGTTATGAACGTGGTCTGTTATGAACATGGTCTGTTTTGAATATCTGTTGAGTGGTCTGTTATGAACGGGTCTGTTTTGAACGGGAACCAGGGCATATATAGGCAGGGGTGTAGTGGGGCGGAAACTCGTAGGAACGGCGTTAAAAATATGTTTTAACATTTTGCTTTAAAATGAGTTTTAAGCTGTTTCAAAAAGGCTGTTTTTTTGATGCGTTCCTACTCCTATACCTTTCTTGTTAGCACTACATCCCTGTATATTGGTCTGCACACCACAAGTAGAAACGCCGGGGCAGAACAAAAGTTGAGGAAGGCAATGTAAACATATTAAAAAAAACAAAACAATCGCTACCATTCTTAAGCTTGTTTCTGTTCAGACATAGACTATGTTGACCTCATAAATAACAGAAATTATACAAAACCATTTTAAATTTTCTGGGTGCATGAACAGCTGCAATAAATTTGTTTCAAATCGTTCTTGATCAACCATGAAATTACCTACGATGCTGTTATTAAAAGGGACCAGTGTCCCCTTTGAAAGGACAGGGGGCAACGGCGAGTGGAAATTACCTACGATGCTGTTATTAAAAGGGACCAGTGTCCCCTTTGAAAGGACAGGGGGCAACGGCGAGTGGCCACCCCAAAAATTTGGCGGTGGCAAAATGCATCATTTTAGGCGAATAACACTATTTTGTTTGGAAAAACGCCTCTCAAAGCACAAAATTACTATATTTTCTAAAACTTTTGGGGGCCGTGGCCCCTTTGCCCCCCTGGCTACGCCTATGGCAACGGTCCCACTCTCCGGCGTCCTTGACCACAACTGAACTCACCCAAAAACTGATTTCAAACATTTCCCCTTTCCAACATTTAATTTTTAATACATCAAAGAAATTGATCCTTCCACGACCCAAACTTCCTGTTTTCTAAGCCAATCATTGCTCGTTGGAGAACCTCTATGTGAGCATTTGCTTTGGTAGACCAAGCTTGCAGTTGTGTAGACTGTAGGTAACGTGAATCCACGTTGATTGTAAGCATTTTTATGAAAGTCTACTCTAATAATTACAGTATTCAGGAAAATAAAATTATGTTGTAGACCTGTGTTGCATCCACTGTTCAAGAATAGTATACTGTAGCTGGTGTACAAGGTATACAATCAGGTAAAATTTTATTCGTAACGCGCCCCTGCAATATACAGTGCTCCGTATTTGCATCAGGGTTGTTCAATGAAAACTCAACACTTTACACCAGTGGTTCTCAAAGTGGTCGATATCGATCCCCAGGGGTCAATTGGACCATTCAAGGGGTCGATAAATAGCAGTGATGGAGTGTCGAGACTTGGTCTCGATCTCGAGACTCATTTTTGCGAGTCTCGGTCTCGAACGTTTCAGGTCTCGTCTCGGTCTCGAAGGTTTCAGGTCTCGAGACTTTGAATATTGCAAAGAAATGGTTTATTAAAATTTCTATAATTCAACGATTTTTTGTTTGTTGTATTTTCAGGTAAGAAACAACCAAAACACGTCGGAAAAAAATTCGGCAAAATGCACAAATTTTGAAGTCTCGAGTCTCGGAGTTTTTGATGAAGTCTCGGTCTCGTCTCGAAATTTTAACCAGGTCTCGGTCTCGAAGGTTACGGTCTCGACTGCATCACTGATAAATAGTCATGGGGTCGAATGGGGGTCACCGAACGGCCAGGGGGACAATGAATAAGTGCTGGGGTCTACTGGAGCAATGAAGACTCCAATTCAAACTTACTGTTGATCGGTCAAGGAATGCAAACGGCATTTTTCAACAAATCAAACAAAATTAAGAGGGCTGATCAAATCTCAGCTACAGTAGTTTAAAAGCACATTCAATTGGAATAGTTTTTTATTAAATCATCCATTGTGATGACATTATGAAAACTGTTCTGTCTGTTACGCCACAAACAACAGTGCATATGTCGAAGTTCGGCAGTTGTAAGACTGGTTACTGGTAGTCAGGGCCGGAGTAAATTAGCGCGAGTCCCCGGGCAAAGTCGTGACCGCGAGGCCTCCTAAACGCTCAGCGCAACTGAGTAGCGTTTCACATACCCTCGTTTCAACTTTGCAAAAACACCGGTCAAAATCGTCAAAACTGATACGATTTGCCTGCCTACACTTCAGAGACAATTGAGGGTGTTCGTGTGCGGTGGTTCGCATGTGGTTAATTTAATTTGTTCAAACATGCAATGATGAGATTGCAGTTTGCTCATGTCCGCTGCTTTGACTGCAGAGGAAGGTTGCGAAACTAGATAGCGGATTGTTCTACTGTGGGTCTTTGTTGCGTAACAATAACACGGCATTAAATCCTCAAACGTTGACTTCAAGTTATTTTTAGGCGTTTTTCCGCATGTGACCATGTAGGGCTCCCACTGCGGGTTTTTTCCGCCCGGATATGTTTTTTTAGTCGACCTGAGTGTCTAGGTTTAATTATGAAAAATCGCGTTAAATCTGTTTTTTTTTGAAGTGATAAATTCATCAGCAACTTCAGCGTGTTCAATAATGGAAAGAGAACAAGTGTTTGCATGCGCACATCAGGTGAGAAAGAACGCAGATCGGATGAAGCAGAACGTGTTCAGTCGGTTTCATTGTGTAGTTATCACTGGTTTCATATCCTCATATAAGATCATTGTCGGGGTTATATAAAAATTTTATTGTCTGTAATGCCATGAATAAACTAATGAAACAAGGGTTAGGACTGATTGTTTAAATTTCGATGTTTCCCTATGCACATGGGCGTCGGAAGGGGGCAGGAGGGCCTTGGCCCCCTGGATTTTGAAAATTTAAGCAAAGAAAAGTTGTTTTCTAAATTTCGACTGGGATAAAACAAATTTCACCACTTTCTCCCCCCCTGGAAAAATCCTCTAGTGTCCCCCTGGAAAAAATCCTTCCGACGCCCATGCCTATGCATTCAAATTAAAAAACAAATTTCAATAAGAGGAAGAAGGCATTGGGAATACGATTTTGTGGGGTTTTTGTTACCGTTCAAGATTGCACAAAATTTCCTAGTTTAATAACAAATGCACTCCTACAATTAGTGAATGATATCATCAACGGAGTAGCGTCGTGAAATACGTCTTGAGCACTAGCGTACGGAGGGGAGGTATTGTGTCATGAACTCCCTCAGACCCTAAAAATAAAAAATGTATAAACAGTATTCGGCAGTGTATATTGTCAGTATTCAGCAGTGTATACCAAAATGTTTAAATTTAGGCGAATAACACTATTTTGTTTAGAAAAACGCCTCTCAAAGCACAAAATGACTATATTTTCTAAAAATTTGGAGAGCAAAGGCATGGACCCTTTTCCCCCCTGGCTACGCCTATGCTTTGGCCCCCACCCCTTGGGAAATTTTCTGCGTACGCCACTGGTCTTGAGCAACAAAAAAGGTCTTCCAGATGTTTAATATTTGCGTTGCAGAAGAAAATTTGGAAGAGGAACCTATAGTTAAGTCGGTATTCGATTATCGTTTCAAATCAAATAGCACACTCAGTGGTGTGTTTAAGGGGAGGCTAGCGAAGCACTTGCCTCGGCCCCCCCTTTTTTGGGGCCCCCTTAAGGTGTTGCGCCCGTAAATTTAAAGTAGATCATAAGCGAGTACTCTGCTTTCAAAGGCCCCCCCTACAGAAATTGAAATATGCAGGTACTTCGCTTTCAAAGGGGCCCCCAACAGCAACTGCAATTTGAAGGTAATCTGCTTACAAAGGGGCTCCCAACAGCCACTGAAATGTGTAACTACTCTGGTTTTAAACTTCATTGAAGAGGCCCCTAAAAGAAAGTGTAATGTGTAAGGACTCTACTTTCAAAGGGGCCCCCAAAAGCAATTGTAATGTGTAAGATCCTTGCTTTCAAAGGTCCCCCCAACAGCAACTGTAACGTAAAATTCCTTGCTTTCAAAATGGGCCCCACGAGCAGCTTTAATGTGCAAGTACCTTGCTTTCAAAGGGGCCCCCAACAGCAACTGCAACGTAAAATTCCTTGCTTTCAGAGAGGCCCCTAACAGCAATTACGATGTGTATGTACGTTGCTTTCAAAGGGGCCTCCAACAGCAATTGTAATGTGTAAGTACCTTGCTTTCAAAGGGGCCCCCAACAGCAACTTTAAACGTGTAAGTACCTTGGTTTCAAACAGGCCACCAACAGCAACTGTAATGTGCAAGTGCTATGCTTTCAAAGGGGACCCAAACAGCAACTTTAAAAGGTAAGTACCATGCTTTCAAAGGGCCCCCCACCACAATTAGAATGTGGAAGTATCTTTCTTTCAAAGGGACCCTTAACAGCACCTGTAATGTGTAAGTAGCCTACTATACTTTCAAAGGGGCTCCACCACCATCTCCAGTGAGCAGATAAAGAAAAGCTTCAAACCAACGTCTATACTTAAGAAAATTGTAGGTTAAAATTTTTCCAAAAAATTCAGAAAAGACCCTGTCAAATAGGAGCAAATATTTATACCAAATGATAACTTTCTATACCAAAAAATGATTTTTTAAACCAAATGATGATTTTTATTAGAGATTGAAGTATTTGGTATATTGATAATTTCATGAAAATGCCACAGTTGAACAGGAAGTATCCAAGTGGAACAGCAAAAAGAAGAAAAAGAAAGGAAGGATAAAGGCTTATGAAAAATGAAAGGTGTCCTGGACAGCTTTTGTAAAAATGAAGTTGATAAATACACGCTTTAGAAAATTTATATTTTTATCTAAGTGTTTATTTTTTACGTCTCTGAGTTGAAAAGGTTAGACAAATTTCTCATTTCTTGTGATGTTGTAGGCTACCTCAGTGAAAATTTCCATCAGAAAATAAGACAACATGCAATTGTTAGTTTATAGCAGGGACCACACTGCATCTTTTAATTCATAGGACATTTTCTTCTTAGTTTACAAAGTAATTTTGTATTATTGCTGTTGTGCTGCAAGGACTATTAATTAGCAAGGCTACACTCATGCTTCTTATCAGGTGGCAGAAATGGTATTTTTGAGTATTATGAGTACTCATTATTTCTACAGATATTTCAGTTATTTTAGGTGGTTTGAATTAACATACGCTTGAAGTCACTGGTTATTTGAATCTTGACCAGTAAATATTTTGTTAAAGGTAGACTTGGTTAGTGATGTTCAAGTTTTTTTGACAGCTCTTAGCCAGTATAACTTAAACTGTTTTTTCTTAGCACAGATCTGATCAATTGTGTCGGCTACTTGCTGCAGTAGAAATGTTTGCGATAAGGTATATGATAAATTATTTCCTTCTTTTGCACATTTATCAAACAACTAATGTCAATGCAAGATGAGGGCAGCCTTAACTCATCCAGCACCAAAGCTTTCCAGAACAAGTGTCAGGTTAGATGCTTTTGTATGCTAGGTTTTGTTGTTAAAAGGATAAAATTTAAAACAAATTTGTGTTTCCAATCTTCTTGGTTGCTCTTTATATTGTAGCTTCATGGATTACAATAAAGACATGAATGTGAACAAATTCAGGATACCAACTACCAAGCATTTTTTCAAAGGGGGAAAGTGTGAAACTTTCAAAGGGGTAAACGTTGTAGATTATTGATGTTGAATGCAGAGAAATGGGGCGCGAAAATGAGGAAATGGGGGCGATGCCAACTTGCCATTGGCTATAACTTTTATGTTTGCCAGCCTTGTCTTCCCAACTTTCAGTGTTTTCCAAGTTTTGTATCATGAACACCCTTTAGCATTTTTTCCTTCTGCTATGTCAGTTATGCCGTAGTCTCAGGAACGTATCCTTGAGTGGATGTATCTTGGGCTTGATCTCGGTTGGCTGATGATGATGACGTCATCAGAGAGGCCCCTTTTTAGTCTTGCCTCGGGCCCCCCCAACCCTGAACCCAACACTGAGCACACTCACATGTTTTTGTTCGTAACAGAATTTTTTTGTTTGTATTCAGACCCGTCGCCAGGATTTTGCTGCGGGGGTCCAAAAGCCACAAGGGGGCAACATTTTTTAAATACAATATTGGATGTATGCAGCAACCGGGGAGCCAAACATGAAATAGGCACACAGATTTTAAATGGGGGAGCAGGCCAACACTAGCCCCACGCTGGCGACGACCTGTTTTTATTGTACGCACACCAGTTTGTTTCATTGTGCAATCTGGGTTTATTTGATATCACTGAATAGGAGCCTGCATGTGACTGTTGAACACAGACATCTTGGCAGGTAATGCAGCGAAACACTGACAACGGTAAGCCACATATAGTTTCATACTGTGTGAAAAGAAGCATGAGTAAATCTGTAGCAGTGCTTCCACAAGTTTGAAAAATCCATTGTTATTGAGAGACTGCGATAAGCGTGCCCGAGCGAATAGCTTAATCAAACGACTCTTTGCAGGCTTCTTTTAAGTGTGAAGTTATATTTGCTGCCGTGAGTTTTCGTAATTCATCTGCTCAGATTTTTTAACCCTGCGTGGTGTTCTAACTTAAGTTGTCCGATAGTCTTGTCAACATATAGTTCTACTTCTCATTGCTTGAAACAGTTTTGTAAGTGTCTTTTCACCGCACATGTTGTTCTGGCCCCTGATTATTCTTTAATCAGAGGCGCAGCCAGAATGATGCCGAAGAGGCCATGGAGCCAGTGGCGAAACTAGCACATTGGGCCAGGGGGGTCAAATCGCTGTTGTAGGGGCCCGTGTTAAAACCGTAAAGTATATGACGTCATCGTGCTCATTCAACCTTGGTACGACCTTTCTGCAACA
>Ga0210059_1003821_pt1 | contig 24228 bp, 10 predicted proteins | sample Ectturendosymbi2_FD_188042 | JGI IMG/M metagenome (GOLD analysis project Ga0210059, IMG submission 188042) | Ecteinascidia turbinata endosymbiont from Florida, USA - Sample 2 (SPAdes) (version 2) | ecosystem: Host-associated > Tunicates > Ascidians > Unclassified | place: Key West, Florida...
ACGTGCTTGCGAAGTACGACCAGTGATACCAGAATGAACGGGCTTGCATTGTTAAGCATTTATCGAAATTACACTCCTTCCCCGGAACAGATTATTAACAGGTTAAGTGAGACATCCAACAGGCGTTTAAATATGTGTTTATAACTGCTTGACAACGTTTACGTATTGTATTGCTGCTTGTTTTATATTTTTTCTTATTATACTTTCTTTAGTACAAAGAAAAATTTTGGCATTTTGAAACCTCCCCCATGAAAATTTTGTGCGTACGCCACTGTCGGCTGATGAAACCTGGATGCCTGCTTGCGTCTGCCGACTACGGAAATTAAAGCGGACATTGACTTTATAACCAAAACCAAGAAACAAAAAAATGTTTTGTTATTTTGTTAGTGTGTTGTGTATCTTTATTCTAGCAGAAAATCTCTATTTTGAATGGCAAACAACAAAGAAGCAGAAAACTTAAAAATTACCCTAGGATAAAAATTGCATTAGGCGTTCAGAAATATTAAGGTCAATTAGAACAGCAAACGGGTCTTTCAATTGCAATGAAGCTCCTCTCTTTGCGGTCCACTAATATTTCCTCCAACCGTAATGCCGCCCTTCATGCTCGCAGTCTTGGACCACCCTGCACTAATATAATATGATTGTTTGCATGTCGACGACATCACCATGTTGACGCTCAACCGTAGTACAACCTTTTTGTAAAATTGGCAAAAATGGGAGGCAATTTATGGAAATGACATATTGTGGGGACCATGGCTCAAGTGCCCCCATGGCTACGCCCATGGTGATTATCTCCATTTTTCTTATTTATTCCCCGGGTTTATGCTGGCGGTTTTCAACAGTAATGTAACCACGAAATTTGTACAACTATACTATTTCTTAACACAAAGTATTGGAGGGGACAAGAGGTATTGTGTCCTCTCTTTTCCAAACGTGAGATCCCCCTGGAACGCGGTTCCTGTCATTTTGCATATTCTGTTATGTCAGTCATGCCGTAGTCCAGAACCGTCGCCAAAAAAGTTTCCAATAGGCGGGCTTTGCAATTCTGCGGAGGCTTTGCGTTTGCTTGGGGGGGCTTGACATTATAAAATTGACCAAAACTCCACTTATAGTGTATCACGTTTCAATTGGGGGGGCTTAGAGCTTTGTTTGGGGGAGCAAAGCCCCCCCGTGGCGATGGGACTGCCGTAGTCTCAAGAACGTTTCCTTGCACGGCCCGCATATCCCCTTCCTAGGCATGATCAACAGGTACAATCACGATTGACTGAGTATGATGATGTCATCAGAGGGAAAAATTTTGGGGGTGCGAAGGATTTTTGCCCGAAAAGTTGTGTGACTTTTGCCTACAAATTTTCTCCCACAAAGATCGTGAACTGAAGACCTTTTTTGGTGTGGCCTTTAAAAAAGCCTTCATTTGTTTCTCTGCAAACGTTGGGTGCCATTTTTTTTAAGTCAAACAATGTTGATCGCCGTTTTTGCCAAGGTTTTCAGGAATTTTGCCTAGACATTTAGGGATTTTGCACGGAATTTTAGGGATTTGCCCAGATTTTCAGGTATTTTGCCCAGATTTTCAACAAATCAAAACTTTTGGGGGTGCGCTTTCACCCCCTGCACATCCACTTCCTACACTACTGCTCGGGCCCTCCAATCCTAAGTCCACCACTGCTGATCGTTGTGACATTTTGTTTCAGACAAATTATTTCCATTTGACCTTAAGAGCCAGGGGTTTATGCAGACCTGTTAGAAATCCTGAGACAGAATATGAGCAAGTAGATTGTAGTGTTTTTGCACCGCTGTTCCGGGGGACCCCAAAGAGGATGTGTGTACCACCTAGTTATGACGCTAGCTGCCATTCGTACATTCGCCAAATTTTAATAAAAGTACCTTCGTCCAGGATTGATTGAACCGTCTTCATTTGCAGCTTTCAGGATCAAAATTATAAGTTTTTATTTGAAGCCACACATTGAGAATGTATCTGCACAAATGAAGCGTTAGGGAAAATGGCGAGGCATGGCAGAAAAGGGAATTGCAGACACTCTTCCACATGTTATTTAACCGTCCAAAGCACATTTTAATTAGAAGTCCAGTAAAAGATTAAGCTTGTTTTATTATCTATTAAAGAATAGCGGATTACTTTTATTTCAAACAGAGTGCTATCAGTGTTTTTAAAATGCCCAGGCGTGAATCTAATCGTAAATACTGAAGCTTGTTGCCGCATAATAGGAAATTTTTCTTATATTATAAAATAACTGATCATAGAAATCAGGTAGTTATGAGAGTTTACATGTGGATTTGGTAGAAATCAAACGTATTGAGAAAATTTAATACTATAGTTTTGGGGCCTGCAAAAGACTGTTGTGCCGCCCTGCAAAATATCTCTCGGAGGTCCTCGCATAGAAGTTACTAAACGTTACATCAGGCGCGTAAAAGCTTTAACGCTGTTGTGGTTTTATTTACTGTTTTGAGAGGATCTGGATGCATGCGTTACGCCCATTCGAAAGCAGCAGGAGGTGTTCTGCACCTACTGCTGCATGCAGTAAGTGCTGTGAACATACATTTGGTTCTATGAAGAAAAAATAATAAGTCTTGCTTAATCAAAAAACTGATAAAATTGTTTGTATAGAGTTTAACAAAATAACTTCGACACAAGTAATAATAATATTTATATATTAGTATGTATTTTGCGTCAGACGCATAGTGCATATCACAAGGGTACCCGAATAACACAGAAATGGTTAGCCTACCTAGCCCGTTAAAGAGCAGGTGTTAGATGGTAAACACAGACAACTCGGGCAGATGCCAAACACTGAAGCAATGCACCAGCTATAATTACATTCACTCATCATCAAATACAAATTCGGTAGTGCGGGAAGAAAATGAAGACATTCTAACATCAGGTTCTGAAGTAAACGGATAAAAGTCGGATGGGGATGCTCAGCGGCGCACTGTAAAGCATGTAAATTGTTTTGATCAGGGTTTCAAACGTTTTTTCGAGATATTTAGCATGAAGCTCACGACCGTTTGTTTTTACTAAATTTAGGGCAAGATTTGACGGTTGGTAATGTAGAAATTTTGTATGATCACTTTATTACTTATTTGGCTTGTGCACATCCCCGACATGGCGGGGTGATAGCGGAAGGAATCACACGAAAATGCAAAAATCATGAGGTGCCACAAACGCACGGAAGGTTTTGATTGCTACGCAAAAGCAATACTGAAGAAAAACAGACACCAAGACAATGCACCAGCAATCCTGCAATTGGTCACCGTCATACAAGAGCGTTAGATAGTGGGAGAAAAATGAAGATTTGTAAAAAGCATCAGATCTTTGAAGTGATCGGGTAAAAAATTAGATGAACATGCACATCGTTCAACAAGACCATACAGATCTTTTCCGAACAAGGCATCAAAGGTCCTAACAAAATCTTCTTTCGTTTGAGCGAGTTCTTCTTTTATCCACTGCTTGACCGCGCTAGATTTCGGGGCAGGTGTTGAGCAGCCATTCGGTTGTCTCATCGTCCAGAACCGTCAGGCCGTGCAGTCCATGGGTCATAGGCGTACGAGGCAGGGGGTCGGGGGGGCGGCCGCCCCCCTGTCCTGAAAAATTTCAGGGCAAACTCTGTGTTCAGGGCAAGCGCAATTGCTCAAAAATCCTGAATGATAAAAAATATATATTAAATACAGTGAATTCAGGGCAAACCCTGCTTTCAGGGCAAGTGTAAGTTGCTCAAAAATCCTGAATGATAAAAAAATATTTCAATACAGTGAAAAATTTCAGGGCAACTCTGTTTTTCAAGGCAAGCGCAAGTTGCTCAAAAATCCTGAATGATAAAAAATATATTTAATACAGTGGACAATTTCACGGCAAACTCTTTTCCAGAGCAAGGTGAAAAAACTTTCAATACAGTATATTCATCCAGTAAAGGCAATTACCGTAAAGTTTCTTGTTTGGGAGACCACAACACGCAAGAAACTTCACCCCCTTGAGTTACCAAGCAAGGTACTGTAACTACAGAGTTTGCCGGTAACGGCACATCCAGGGTGTTGTACAGTATAAAGAACGTTACTGCCGAATTGAAGTTATAAGCGAATTGAAATGCATGTAGAACAGGGGTTCCGAAACTGGGGCACATGTACCCCTAGTGGTACATTTGCCTATCTGAAAGGGTACATTTGAGGTTAGCAAGAGAAGGAAAAAATATGTTTATACATTATTCATTTCAGATTATTTATATTATGTGAATTTGTCCGAACCATTTCATGTTACTAATGGGGTTAGACCAGGGGAAGTATTGCGTCCATACTTTTTTGCTGTATATTTAGATGATTTATTTCTTGAACCAAGCAACATTAAAGCTGTGTATTATATTGGTTAAATCTTATGGAACCACTTGACGTTCGTTCATGACATTTGTGTGTTTTGTCCAAGTGCACGTGGGTTGCAAAGAATACTAGATGTGTGTCAGGCTGATGCAGGATTGCATGAAATTATTTTCAACTGCAGCAAAACTGTTTGTATGATGTTTAAGGCTAAGAGTTCAGCACGGCCATCCCGTTGCTGACACTGGGTGTACTGAAAGTAAAATCTGTTTCCTGCTACAAATATTTTGGGATCGTATTAGATATTGAGCTCTCAGATGACAAAGACATTCAGAGACAAATGCGATATCAATATGAAGCAGTGAACAAGCTGCGAGCTTCTTTTTCCCGATGTTCGAACGCAGTGAAAAATGTATTCATTCGTTCCTTCTGTAGGTTCATGTATGCATCATAATTATTGGTGTGATTTCAGGAAGGCATATAACCCCTGATTGCGTGCGGCCTACAACTTTGGTTGCAGGGCTCTGTACAACCTGCCGTGGCGAGCGAGTGTTAGTAGTTATCAAGTTCAGTGTACATTCCTACCTTTGACACCTTATTGAAAAAGTGTGTATCTGTTTCTTGAACGATGCAAAGAGTCCAACAATGTATGGTCGCGCGCTTTGCTGCCGTCAGATTGTTTATACCAGTATTAGTCCTTGTTATTTGAACACTACTACCGTATTTTACTTTGTGACTGAGTGCACGGACGTTACAGTGTTAGTTTGAGGATGTGTGCAGGCCACAAACCATTCGTACTTCACCAGGACTTAGGTTGGACTCTATTTCTGAAATGCGATTTTCACGTCCAACTCTGGATGTAGTGTTGTACCAAGTGTTACGACTCAGCCAACAACTATGTTGAGGAAGTGTCTGTAATGTAGTGTTGTGCGAAGTGTTACAAGTTAGCGAACAAGTATCAGTATTCCTGTGGTCCTACCACCAACGCCGATACTATATGTTCTGTGTCTGTTATTATCAAAAATAAAAATAAGTGAAGTTTGTTTTCAAAATTCATTGCATGCTTATTGGTAAATATATTTTTGTTATCTTCCTCAGCCTTTTTCTCATAAGAAGTTTCAGGGGCATGGGCTTCGGAAGTGGAGGCCAAGGCCGCACCAAGATTTTGAAATTTGACATTTTCCAATCAATTACTGCAAAAAAAAGTTGTTTTCTTAGTTTCGAGTGGTGAAAATGTCACTTTGCCACTTTTGGCCGCCCATGCAAAAATATTTTTGGCCCATCCCTGGAAAATCCACTATTGGCCCCTTCCTGGAAAAAATCCCTCCGGCGCCCATGTTTAGGGGTACGCGCTCATCTATCGAAATGCTGAAGGGGTACACGGACAGGGAATGTATGGGAACCCCTGATGTAGAAGATGGCATCGGCACCGAACAAAATGCAACGTTACAGGCGAATTGACGTTACATACGCAGCAGTTATAAACGAATTCAACTATATAGAACAGCTTTACAAGGGGTTTCAGGCCCAATTCGGATTAAATTAAAAAAGTTAGTTTCGGGGCATACTGTTTATTATTAGGGCAAATTATTATTTTCAGGGCAAATTTTTCCGTCCCGCCAGTAAAATGCGTTCCCGTACGCTTATGATTTCATTTATCAGTGTGTTTACATGAATTCGTAAGGTTATTTGCCTAAGAGTGTATGCGATTTGATGTAGGTCATTTTATTTGAAACTTGCATTCTCTAACGAACTTTATTTGACACTACAAACTGATTTTGCGGCTCGCTGGTATTTTTGGTTTTCTGTAAATGACTCTTCTGTTGAACAAGATTGCACACCCCTGGTCTAGACAATCACCACGATATCTAAGATTCGTTGCTTTCTCCCGGTTTTGGTAAACACAGTCGTGTAAGTCCTGTGCTAAATTTTGCTTTTATTATGTTTTTATTAATGATTATGATTTAATCTTCATAATTTTGCACTGTTTACAGTGTTTTTTTGTCGAAGTACATATAGCACTGCTTTTTTTGTCGATGTATATGTAGAAAATGAAATGACATCAACCCAATTCCGTGGAGTTGAGGCAACACGTTATTCCGATAAACTTCTATGAGAATGTGTGGTTTCTTCTGCATGCATCACATAGTTTTTATATTGAATTACACATCCAATTAAAATAATCACCGAAACTGCTAATGGTAAATTTACCACCCGCAATGTCATAGAAATGTTAAGAATCCCGGATTTGCAAAAAAAGTTGTGCGTGCGGTCTGCACTAAGGTACAGCAAAATCCTAAACTTTTCAAGTTACGTTCCTGGCGAAGTTTGAGATTTGTCAAGCATGGCGAGTTTATTGTACACGTCACTTTTCTAAAGGCTGAAAGCACCGCGGGCGCTTGGATGGACCATTTGCAGCTGAATCAAGTCTACCACACACTTCGTTTACATAACCGTGAGCGCTGCATCAACCGAAAATCTCTAGTTCTTCAACCACTAATCGTGTGGTGAGGTAATAATGTTTTTTTTGTTTTTGCGGGATATCAACAGTTCAAATAAGAACGGCTCGGTGTGTTTGATTTCACAACAATCAAGATAAAAAGGCAGATCTAGTAGAATATCGTGCGTTGTTATGCACAATATGTTGGCGACACAACAATACGTTTAAAGGTGCATGAGAAAATACCTTGAATCTGCTAGTAACTTTGCTCTGACGCAAAAAGTGGTCAAAAATATCCTGCCTTCGCGAAAATGCCCGCTGGTTGCTACTCTGTGCATGTTAAAAGTATGCGGTGGGGTGTAGCAGTTGAGTGGGCTGCAAAGTATCACTCCACAAGTCGCAATAATGAGTATAACAGAGTTGAAATTCTTTAAGCCTGGGTAACAAGTGTCACAAAGTTTAAATTCTGGTCACAAGCAGTGACCTCAGATTCTTTTCATTTCAAAAAGTAAACGTTTTAACTGGCATCCCAAGGGTCTGAACATCATTTTATGAGAAAAGATCTTATTGTGACAAAGTCTTGAGCTAACCAAAATTGCAGAACATTTAATAGATTTCTAATCAACCGCCGCAGCAAAATAGGTTCCAAAGATAATATTTGTACATTGCAATTGTCATTTGTTGCGAAGGCCATCAGGAGTAACAAAGTAACAAACCAAAGTCAGATTTTGCGATTCTCAAATAAGAATATTAACTTTAGTTTCATACTAACAATTCAACAATTTGATTGGGTCCATGTGACTCATTAAAATTTCTTCTGAGTGTTACACCTATGGATCGAAAGCTTTAGCCCGTTGTCAAATTACTTTGACTTTCAGAAAACGCTGCATCACTGTAGAAAATAATGTTCATCACAAGGCAATGAATTAAGACCCTGTTGAGAAAAATCACAGGGCAACAAACTCAACTCACTGCCAAATCATGACATTCGGTGATCGGATGTAGCGTTACTCTGCCTGCTGCCTGAGGGTGAAAAGTTCAAAGATACAAGAAATTCTGAGCTACGGAAAAGCTTAACCAGAACCTTTTACTCCAAAAGTCTTTCAGTGGCATCTAATGTTAAACGCTAAATTGCAATACATCTGAAGATGAGTGTGCATATACGGTTTCTACGAAATCTCTCCACGTTGACGTCAGTGCATAGGCGGACTGCAAACAGATTCCTGCCAGAAGACCAATTCAAATGATGGAACACAAAGCTTACTGCTGGCATCTGCCAGAAGCTTATAGCTGGGGAAGCACTCTAGCTTCGTCGCAGGCTTCGGAGAATAGACAGTGCAAAGGAAGCACTCTATCATCGAAGATAGGGCTTCACCCAGTGCTGCAGCTGCTGACGCTCTGCAAGGCACTTTAGCCATATTTTCCGCAGATACTGGTTTAAAATTAAATGCGTTCCCAGAAAGGAAGCTACTACACCATGACACAAAGAATATATATTAAAAATTCCGTCCAGTGTCGTACTATAGTCCGATGTTTATCAGCTACATATTACAGTAATGCCAATTAGACCTTCGAAAATTGATAACATGTTATAGTTTACCTTATCTTCAATACACGAACAAATTTTGGTTTACAAATGTTTGTGTGAAATTCCTGGAATAAAACTTAACCTAAAACGGGGCAGTGAAAACTTTTTTGAAAATTTTCATTGTTTGTGAAACATTACAACGTGCTTTCTGCTGAATTCACCGCTCCAGGTGATTACAAAGATGGGATGATGACAGTGCTCTGAGAGACGGCAGAATGATGGTTAAGAGCTCTATTCCACAAAGAAGAGCCATTAAACATCAATCATAGCCGACCTTCGGCAAACAGTGATCAACTTGCTGACTGTTGACAGCTTTTGTAACTACGAGGCAGGCATGTCAGACCCTGTTCACATTTACAGGGCGCTAACTTGCGATCACTGCCAGATAGTCACAATCATGTGCAGTCGTGATGACAATCGGATAGCCAAACATCATGCGCAGATGTGATGACTGACAGATAGGCACGGTCACGTGCAGTCTTGGTGGCTCTGCGAGCCCCAGAAAAGTGGATCAAAGCCCATGAACCATTTCGATTGACCCAACCTTTGCATCATGTCTTGTCTTCGATGTTGTGCGGCGAACGGCGTGGCAGGCAAGGTCGGCCCTGTTCCATTGCAATTAAACAGGGCGCTAACTTGCTATCACTGCCTTGCCGTAGGCAGCATTTAGCCCAGAACCTTTATGATTCCTTTATTTCTTGTTAATGTTCTGGCAAATGAATGGCAGACAACATGTTCGTGTGAAACTTGCGAGATATGACGTATTTCTTTGCAGCAAGTTGCTCACGCCTTACCTCTATGTGGCAGCCAGGTTAAACCCTTTTGTCTGTTGTAAAGGGCCTAACTTGCACATACTGCCATACTTTGGTAAGCTATTGTAAACCTGGTTGCAAGTTTTCAGACGTATTTATAAACAGCTTTTCTGAAAAAACATTGCTTTTAAATGTTTTCATCGCTTTGTTAAAAGTAGGTCTGCCAATGGTCATTAAGAACGATAAAATATATCTACACTGCAGACAGTTATGTTGCTATTGGTTTGAAAAGATAACTTACAAGTTAGTAGTGCGTGTAGGTACAAAATTTCTATCTGTGTTTGTGATCGATATATTGTTCATTATTTAAACTCCACAGTTAAACATCTGCTGTGTAAAGTTGGTAGTGGATGCCAACGTAACATTTCCATTTAAATGCCTTGCTACAGCGATCTTTGGTAAATATTTAACGACAGATCCAGGTGAGAAATACCTAGACCTTTCTAAGGCTTTGTTTAAAGACCAACTGCCGGATCAATATGCATTATGACAGCAAGGGCATAATCAGCCTCGTAACGAGTGATTAAACTTCGGGTTATCAGACCGTGGCGAGAATACCTTTTAATTAGTGCTCAAGCCACTGTAGGTATCCCAGCAATACGCTTCAACAGAGCGACCGTAGCATGCTTCCACTTTCCGTGCTTTATTGCGACTTACACATTGTGTCAACAAGGGGCGACGACACCTTTGTCACGCAAACCCAAATCTCTATATCCTAAGGACAAACAACAGTAGGCAGCGGCGCAGTGGACTATGCACTTTGTTCAATGCATAACTGTCATGCAACTGCAGCTGCTTTTCGTAGACGTCATTGCGTAAGGTTTTAAAACTGCAAAGCCTGCTATACTGCTGGACTTCACTTTACTGTGCAGCGAGATCTCGCTTCTGTTGTTACCCATCGTTAAGTCATAAATCTTGCAGAAGGATTTGCGCACTCACGAAGCAGTTGATTTGCAGACGTTGTAAGTCTTGGTTTCAGCATGGCCTTGAGGCAGAGGCTGTTTTGTTTCTCTGCAAACAGCCTGCTACAAAATACTCACTGCCATACTGAAGCATCAAGATACCGCCGTGAGGTCAGTTACATCGTGAGGACACTAAAAAATCACATCCACACACGATATGTTAAACCAGTGGTTTTCAACCTGAGGGTCGCGAACCCCAGAGGGGTCGTGAACCATTTTTGGAGGGGTCGCGAGTAGATATTTTGTGTACACAGCAATATTACATTTGCTTTATTCAAGTTTCAGATGGGGGTAGTTGGGTTGTAGTTGGTTGGTATAATGGGTCGCGGTACAAAAAAGGTTGAAAATCACTGTGTTAAACCTTTCCTGTAAACCGCAATTGATGACAGTTCTGGAGCACAGTAAGGTAGTGAGGTAACAGCTGTTAAGCACCAAACAGCCTGCTACGATAGCTCACTGCCATACCATGACTTCGAATATACATTCTTCAGCAGGTTGATCGTTGTTCGACTTCTGACAAGCACACAGTTGCCTCGATTGATGATGAGTTAACAGTGGTTTTGCGGTTACTGCGTGCCAAGTCTTACGAGCCAACCAAAGGTCTTTAATCGCTCGCATATGATTTCCGACAGCGCATGAAATCAAGCGTGGTAATGCTTCTAATAAGCTTCTGGTATTTGAATCGTTTTCCTTACTATTTGCATATCAGCTGACTAAAACTATTTTCCATACCTGCTGCCAAAATTTCTGCCAGAGGAAAGAAAACATAATGCATTTTTTCCACATATTAATTGCCTTGAACAATCTACGAAAAGCATTTTATTTCTAGCTAAAGAGACGCTTTATGGCGCATTGCGCGATTTGATGATCGGACTGACTTCTTTTTTGCTGTACGCCAAAAACCAATTACGGCCACGTGGACTTCGTAACGTGCACATTTATATAGTACTTTTTTATAGTTGCCAAGCAACAGTGGTCAACAAGACGATCACTGTTCAGGCACGACCTAAGACAAGAAGTGTATTTCAATGAAATAAGAAAAGAAAGTAAGCACTTCGCGGAGGCGCGGCATTGCTTAGCAACAAAAAGTAAATAAGAATCGGAGTCGACGTAACGTTACCTGACGTAACAGCAATTCGAAAGACGTTAAGGCTCAACTACAGTTACAGTCTAGGTAAGCTGGGTTGGGAGAGAGCAATGTATGAATCACAAGTTCGGACAAAGCAAACGGTCGTCACGCGAACACAGCCATTGTTCACGTGAGAGAAGCACGGTGTGCGAATTTGTAACGAAATCTTTCTGCCTCATAAACGGTATCTGAGTATAAAAGGCTTGCCGTCAGCGTGATAAGGCTTGTCCTGTCCGGTCTTATCATGCCCATTTCGTAATGACTTGAACTGTTTTCGTTGTCATTTTCTTTTTTTTTATAAATGAGGTGAGGAGTAATATCTGAAAGGTGTGCAGCTCATATGAAGCTTAAAAAACTGCATTGCGAATTTCAAGCCTGATCCTAGGGTTTATTCAACAAGTTGTTTTTTACCTGTTTAATACAGATTTTCTTCGATAACTCACAAAATTGCAACAACTAATATCACTTTTCCCCGAGTGTTTGATTATTTCGCACAACCAGCAAGCCTGAACGTCTGTGTTCAGCTGAAGTTAGGCGTACGTCAAGGCCGACGATACAAAACATTTTTGTGGCGTTTATATCACCGCCGCCGCTTGGCGTGTCCGAACACGACCTTGTGACGTAAGCAATGCAGGAGCAACGCCACGAAATGCGCATGCGTCAGCGAAGCGGCTGTTCCTATTCCTACTTGTGCCCCTCTCATCATATTATTGCACATTTAAGCATTACACAGCAATAGACTTTGCATGAGGTTTGGTGCATTTTTTTAAAAGCAGTGCTCCTTTCAGAACTGGATTAAGCCATGTACATACTCGCGCTGAAAACGAAACCTGTTTAAACCAGGGTGACTTACCGCTCGCTAGGTTCTTGCCAAGTCGTTTTTGCCGCGTAAATCTAGTAATTGGTTGTTCTGAGCACGGCCCAGTCGCTTACTGACGTTGCTCCAATGTGGTGATGTCATTAACGGTCCAGGTGTGGAAACGGAGCTGGTAATTATGTTCAATCTTAACAGATTCGGTTTCCTAGACTCATAATACGGTTTCTGATAGCTTAACCTAAATAGTTTGCGCATGTAATATTTCTTTTCATGCTAAACGTTTTTTATTCTACAGACACTGATTTGAAAATATTATTGATCTGTAACCCTTGTCTGTTGACTGCTGCCTTCTGCACAACATCGTGCAAGCTCGGCCCTTCTGCAATCTGGCTTTTCTCAGTAACCTCTCATATCAACTGATGCGGTTGCTGTGAGATCAAGTAATTTCCGTGGTAGTGCACTAAGCAGTTGTCGTGGTTGGCGCCATGTTACCACGGACTGCCTTAAAACCAGAAACAACTAGCTAACTACACTGCCTCGGAATCACTTGCAAGTACATAGCCGCTTGTTTAAGAAACGATTTGGCTGCTTTTTATAAATAGCTGATCGTACCAAACGGTTCCGTTCATTGCAGTCAGATGCTCATGTTTGAGATAGTTTATGCCGACGTCTAATCAAAAGCCTTAATAATGAAGATTCAAGAGTTTTTACGTCATGAACGACAACTGTTGTTTATTCACTAACCTTGAAAAAAGTAAAGTTTGACAATTCAATACCTTGTTAAGTCCTAACTCATTCTCTTTAAGCTTGCTTCACAACTACAGGAAGTGTGGTGCTTGCAAAGATTAATGCAGAAGTTATAAACCGTAGTTTAAATACCTTATTGCCTTGTAGTAAAACCTGGAGGAGTTGTGGTGTTTCCTGTACAAAGCTCACGCGACTGACGCAGCATATATCAGCGCAAATGCGCTTATATCAGGATCGTCTTACGTTTGGGAAAAAAGCAAGCAGAGCGTATGACCGTTTATGACGTAATAACGAAATCAGAGCTTGGAATAATGGGAGGAAAAGAGAGCACGTTTCCACGTCGATTTTCCTGATCATTCAATAAATAAATAATTACTCTACAAACTAGACAAGCCCAAACGCCATGAACGGTTACGAGGTTTAGTCAATATACAGTTGGAATACTTTAAAGGAAGTAAATTCTGTGGTTGGCAAGACTATAAGGAGCTGCTCAAAATTTATCTAAAAATCGATGGCAAAGAAAAGTTACGTTGATGTTCATTTTTCGGTTGACTAAAAATGATCAGCTAGTTACTTGTAGGGCTGTACTAAACATAACTGAGGCAACTACTCTTTTTGCAGTTTGTTTCTTTAACCATTTTGTGTAATATCAGTTCTGTTTAACTTCAAACCTGTTGTTTGTGGGTTAACAATATTGAAAGATCCTTTTAATACTGCAAGTTGCCGAGCACAGAAACTGGTGCGATGCACATTACGTTGCGCGCATGTGATGGCAGGACTACCCAGCAAACGGATATCATTCAAAACGTTGCGCAGCCAGCAAGAAAGTTGCTGATTGATGAATCTTTGTAATTCTGTCAATGCTATAATCTGCCTCGCTGGTTACTGACGTTGTTTGCTAATACGATACAGCTTTGCGATATAACTAGAGATGATTTCATTTGATCATCAGTTGAACCCAATGATTCTTTTAAAAAATTTTTTGCTTAAAAAAATTGTTCTCACAACTATGAACAGAAGTTTCCCAATTGAAATCAAAAGAATGCAGCAAATATGCAAAAGTCGCTGGCATTTCAATTTCGCACATGCCTTTGCCATCAAATCTTGTTGCAAACTGTCGCGCTACTCTAAACAAGTTGTTGCGATGGTTAACTGCTTCAAACTAATTTTTCGGAAGCATACTTTTCACCTCTAACGTACATTACGTCGTGTTGAAAAGAGTTCTCAAAATGCAAATGCCAAATGCTTTATTTTAATAAATGAAAACGTCGTAGACAAAAGATTTTACCCAACCAAGCAACTATCAATAAACAATTGGTTTTCAGAATTAAAACTATATAGTTTTTGACTTTTACAAAAGAAACGCAATGCAATGAAATCAACTTACTTTTCATTGATTCTGTTTTCTTCCGAACGCGTTTATCTCGATTATTTTTCGCTTGCCAAGTGTGAGATACTTTTTGAGGGTACACACAGCAGTAGACAAAGCTCCCCTTAATTTTTTCTGAAAAAAAATTGCAAAAATTTGTGTAACAAATTAGGCACACACAAACATATTCAATTAATTCAAATAAACTAACACAAGAGTTTTTATAGTTGATCTTCATACAATTTTGGTACAAGGAGCACTTTGGCTGATGTGTAAAATGACTTGCAATATTTTTATCACTTGAGATACTTTCAGCTCAGCATTGGATCTATAAAACCTTACAGTGGATCAAGCTCGCTACATTGGTTCCTATATATACCGCTATGAACGAAATAAGGATTTCAGTAATCGTTCTCTTCATGTGAAAATTCGTCAAAAGTACAGCTGCTTCGTATATTGCGAAATCTGAAGAATGTGTTTAAATGAAAGTCAAGGATAAAAGTTATTAGTTTGCCACTTAAACCAGCAGCATACGAAATTATATTTAAAGGTAGGTAAATGCTTGTCAACAATGGCACATAACCCGCTATATCAGCAGTACATGCAATAGAAACCATTCCAAATATATCGTTTATGTAAACTATTTACGAGGTTATGTTTATGTTATGTGTAACAAAAGAGTTCCAAAATGGGGTTACTCTCTGAAGTGTGCCATACCGTTGTCATGTTGCTACAGTTTTAAAGCTAGTGTGTGCGACAGTCACAGCAAAAACATCGCTGGCACCGACTGCGCGAGGCATTCAACTGCGCTGAATATCAAACAAAACGTGCCCAGCGCCGTTTGTGTGCTTTCTCGCCGGGGCTTGCCCTTTGGGAGCAACGACTATTTTATTTGAACTCGTTTAAAGAACAGACTACGTCGAACCGACAGAGCTCGGGTGGAGATCAGCTGGCACGCGCAACACGTGGCCGATACGCGATCACAGCTTAGCTGCCAATCACCCGTGTCTTGCTTTAACAGCGACTATCACCAGCGAAAGACAGCTTTGAACTGCTGGTAGTTTCATCGCTCAATGCAGGTTAGTTGACCATCGCGAAAATGTTGAGCAACTGATTTTAACGAACAGATTTTCTGAGAAAAGTTACATCCGTAGGCGTTGAAATACCACACCGCCCATTCACATACCTCGCAACAAAAATACAACGGGCCTTTACTGTGTTACCTTCAATGCTGTTCCGACACTTAACCGAGTTTCTTTTGCATTTAAACCTGTTATATTGATTTACTTTTGCTTTGCAAGCTGTGCTCATTCGCGCAGGTTTCTATTTATAGAAAAATGTGAACTATAGTTACGTTGTAAGTGTGGTTATGACTAAACTGCACTTTGAGGTACATTTTTATCAGGCATGGTATCAAACGTAAAAGACAGCCTTCACACATTACCTGAAAAACATTGGCGTAAAATTATAAAATAGGTGAAGCATTTGAAGGACCGCTAAGCTAATAAACTGATTTGCTCAGACTATAGACTTAAAAGCAAAATACTTCTGCATTTCTTCTAAATAGAAAAAATGTCCCTGTTTTCATGAAACTCTTCAAAAAGAGTCTTTGAAAGATATTCCGTGTTGTAATGATCTCCGAACTTTTACAGCCACGAGCGCAAAATGACATATTTCAATAATATTGAATAAAATCTAATCGGGGAAATGTGGGTCGACATTGTTCTGCCAATTTTTTTATAAAAGATAACCTTTCCGTACTCCTTGCAAAAAACTTTGCAGCCAGTACAGCAACTTCTAACCATTAGGATTTGTCAAATGTACTAGTTCCAATCCGTTACTTGATGTGGTTATGTGCGCAAGATAAACGCAAATGGCCGTCTGCAACAAGTAGCTCCAATTTTTTGTGAAACACTGCAATATTGTTTCTCAAACACTGCCATAACACTGATGCTAATGCAAACATAATGACTTGCATGGTTAAATTAAGCTTCTTCGCTTTTTATCACGGCAGTACAGTTTTGTTCCACAACTATACAGAAACCGTTTAAAAAATGGTCATGCATGTATTTTCTAGAACGCAATCCCCATCAACGACATGCAAGTAATATACAGTTGACTTGAAGGAGCGTTCGGATTAAAAGTTACAACAGCCTTCTCACCTTTGAAATACTGTTCAGAAACTTCAGTGTCTCCATCGATTGGCAGGTTGTTCACACCTTTCCAGAAGATAAGGCTGACGATGAATGGCAGGAACGCCCTGGGTCAGTCCCTTTTTGTAACGTGGGCTTCGTGCTGAAGTTTCACAGCTGGAACGGACGCTCTCTTTGTCACTGGTCAACGCGATTCTGCGTTTAACCGTGAAAGACGAAAAGAGAAACCGCGACCTAGCAATTGTTTATTCAGTAAACTTTTCATTCTCAAGCGAGCCGGCCACACAACCGAACGTTCTTTGCGTCTTTGTTGTCGACCACGGGCACGTTTCCGTGAAGGCGTGTGGAGACAAGTTACTTCTACTTCTGTCAGGTATGCAACGTTCGGAGCTGAATATGACCGTTACAAAACCGTTAGTTTAACTGGGAAAGAACAACGGCTGAAATTTTCTTGTTGCAGCAGCACAACTTTTTCCTGAAGTTTCAAGCTCACTGAACAAAATTTTGATGCACAATTATTGAAATCTCTGAACGGAGACGTGCTGCTCATTTGCATAGGAGAAAAAGCGTTTATTTGACCTCCTAACTTCAGTAGCCGATGTGTCATCTATGTCTTGCAAACTTACTGTTTCGACAATTAGGCGTAATACTATAGATTCAAGGTTCTTTCTTGCAATTTTCTAAATTTACAGCAACAAAGTAATAATTCCGAAAAGCTGTTTAAATATCTTTCTTCCCCAATATTATGATTAAACGTAATGTCGAGTTTGTCCTTACTGTGCTAGCCAGGTGTTGCTCTAACATGTTACCACCGATTCAGTAGCAGGTACATTCTGTTGCTTTCCGCTTGAGCCCAATACAAATGAGTTCGAGCTTGAATCGTAATTTTCTTTTAGCTTGACTGCATTCGAAAAGAGAAGTGCCCCTGGTATGTCGGTAACTTCAGGTTAGGCATCAATAAGAACTGGTGTTAAGGGCATTGATTTCATCACACAATTTTGCAGATGTTTCGCCGAAGCTAAATATGAATATTGTATCCTACTTGACGTACCAATGGTTCTAATAGCTAATCAAAGATTTGACTCAGACTTGCGTGACAGTGAATTTACAGCAACAAAACAACTTCACTGACATACATTTGTCTTTGATGTTCAGGCCATCACCACTAGTGGTGAGGTTAGTAAGATAAAATTAATAAAAACAATTTATTTGTAGTGAAAAACAGTCTTTGTGTTGTGATGATTTGCCACTTCAATTTGTAATGCTTTAGATAGATCGTACGTGGACGTTTTCGAAAGAGTATACATTTGGGAAAGTTCACTCAAGGAAATTAAGATTACTGGTCACTAAATTTTGCTGTGGTAAGTAATTGTGCAGACGATAAATTGCACTTTATTTTCTTATGATCAGAACGTTATATTGTTGAGGTTACCTTGTTAAATGATGTAGTGTTGCACATTTAGTTCCTGTTCTCCGCATGTCAGGCTGCTGAAAACAGAACTCGAAGCATGCTCTCCTATAGACAATCTTTACGTTCCTGCCGCGTGACATGCCATCACAGCAAACGGCACTATACGAGGCAAAGAGACCATATCACCTTTCCTTTCAAAGCCTTCACAGCTGGCGACGTGCTTTACTCGTTGTCGTGCGGCGTAGACGTTGAGGCTGAGTTTAACCCGACCTTTCCCACGTAGCGGAAATAGCTCGTATTGTCTATAAAGTGTGGGATTACTTGCTGATAAAGCAAGCAAACGGACTTTGCTGAAAGAATTCCAACCACGAAAAAACGATCAAATGGGCGTCTCGAACGTTGGTCACCGGATTTGAGAATTCAGTCATATGCAAGTTTGGATCTGACACCAGTGATGGAGTCCAAACTAAACCGTTGGTTGTCGGAGCAAGGGTTTTGTGTTGAGCTGAATGTTGACCACGTCACCCGGGCCATCCCCACAACCTGACCATCTCCAGTCAGTTCAAAGGTATCAGCGAAGTACCGCCTTTAAAAGGTGTAATTTAACAATTTTCTCAGGCTGTTCTCAAACGTTTCGGTGAAAAAGAACGAGAATGATTAACTCGCTCTACTAACGTCATAGCAGCTGCAGCTTTGAGTGTAACTGTCATCACTTGATAACTTGTACACTGCATGCCTGCGTAGTGCGTTTACAGAATATTACTAATGCAATTTTAGCTTTGCGAGGGCTAAACAAAACCTGGCAGATCGTTACAAATATCTACTAAGCACGAACTGCATGGATCGACAAGCTACTTTCGAGCTAAGCTTTTCTGCTGGCTATGCTTTACTACAGGGAACAAAACAGCAGCTGAAGGAAGCATTCGTAACAAGCGGAACACTGCCGTCCGCCCATTCTTTGAACCACGTTCGACGTCACACTGTGCGTATTCCGTTATTAAAGCAAGAATAACGAAGCGGTACAGAGCCGGATGTTATTACCAGTACCATCGGCATAACCATACACCTGGATAAAGCGCTTTGTTAGCAGCCTTAAAGCCAAATTTGGAAATAAAATGAAATGCTTAAAATATTTCAAATTTCGTTTAGGACCAAAAACAATTTATACAACGATATTTTTTGTACACCGATTGTTTGGTTATCTAGCAAGGGTTGCATCTATTACGGAATGTACATTGCAGAAAGGAACAAATACGAAGTAACCACAAGTGGATGCGCAAGTCCATGAGACTATTGTACGTTATACTCAGTATCAATTTTCATATTTTTCCCTTTTATATATTGCAATCCAGACGATGCTCCCAAGCATAATTTTATAAGGGCACTACATTTTCCTAAATGTGGCATATTTCAGCTGAGTGATTTGTGGTTGATAATTTTATCGTTTGTTTGCTTGGTACAGGGACGTGCACATCTATCACAATGGGCAAGGTCATACAATTATATCACAATGGGCCACATCACAAAATCTCTCACGTCATACAGTTATAATTATGCTGAGGGCCAGGTAATCAAACAATACATAAAAACAACTTTATGAATAATTATTTTAAGAGAAAAGCATACGTAGTCAATTTACTCATAACCAGGGGTGGATATTGTAGGAAGCGAATGAGGAGGTCGCCTTTTCCCCTTTTTACAGAGAAGTCGTGGGACGGGGACCCTTTTGAGAGTTTCGTGCTTAGGCGCTCAGTTTTTGCAAATTTATGAATCACTCTAGAGCAGTGGTTCTTAACCTTTTCTCTACCATGTCTCCCTCAAGTAATTGTCCTTTGTTTCAAGCCCCCTGAATTTAAATAAGTTGTAAAAGCAAACGTATTTCCTAGTAAAGTTATTTACCAAACTTTCCATGTTGTAGAGCCGTAAGTGATCGCGCCCCCTGGAAATTTATTGACGGTCCGCTGGGGAGGCGTGCCTCCCCGGTTAAGAACCATTGCTTTAGAGCCACATTTAACAAGCTCTGAAGCAAGTCATATGTTTTTCAAAATAAGCAAAAATTACTTGAAAATGTGCCAAATAGGGACCCTCAATAATTTTAGTGTGTAATTTCGGGACCCCTTTCTGAGAGTTTGATTCGGGGCCCTAAATTTTAATATCCATCACTGCTCATAGCATTAGTATATTAGTTTAAAAATCTGATACCTTCTATTGTCACATGTCTTGTCAGTGTCAGCTTTAACCGAAGGACGTATTTGAAAATAATGACCCACTATGTCAAGTTTGTGGGGAAGGCGGGCCACATAAATGGGTAATGCGTGCGGGTAACGTATGTTGCACGCCTATGGCTTGGGCATATTGCATAATCATCACATTGTCAATCTTGCCACATGAATATTTTGAGATTATTTAAATGCCTTGATGACGAACTCTACCTAGTCCACGCTTGCGTTAGATTTTGTTTTTTTTAGCTGATTGCTTTTATGTTCCATTATGTGACAGGCTGATAAACAATGATCTGCAACTGCAGCATTACTGACTGGTCGATCGTATAGGAACAGCGCCATAGGCAGAAACTCTGGGCCTAACTAGTTGTTTGGCACCCAGCATGCTGCAGATGTTCTCATGACGTCACCAATAGATGAAAATCTGAATGATATCAATTACCAAAAAACTGAAAGCAAATCTTCTTCCTTTAAACCTGTTTTTTGCTGTATCTACACCTAGTTTCAATGTATCTGGAAACATTCCTCGGGTTTGGCGGAGTTCTTGCTCTTGTATCCGTACGCCACTTGCTGGAGGAGAGTTTAATCTCATTAAGCACCCGGGAGCTTTCCTTCGTTTAATTCACTGAAATGTAAGGAATGTTCATGAACCAGTGGAGGACTTTACCTTTTGGTGAATGACAACTAGAAGCGTCTAAACCAGTGTTTTTCAAACTTTTTTATTCCATCGCCCCCTTTTCACTTCGACACGTTGTTTTCGCCTCCCAAGCCTGATAAAGCAAACACAAGGTAGTAAATTTAAAGAACTTTATTTAAAGAAAGTATTAAATAGCTGAACCAAGCCATTAAAAAGCTGAAGTAAGCAATGGCGTTACGACGCTAATATTACGTTCAGAATTCTTGTGAAAATAGTCCAAGGCTACGGAGCTGGAGCGCAGGAGCTGGTCATTTTTTCTGGAGCCGGAGCTCAAATTAAAAATCAGAAGGATCCATAATAGGCCCGTAACAACGGGGGACCATGGGGGCGAAGCCACCCTTGGAAATTTCCCCCCCCCCCTGGAAAAATGTGTTGGTCATAGTTTGAAACGATTGGACACAGTTTTAAAAAATTGGGGCCCTCTCAGAAAATTCTTTGCCCCCCTAGTGTCTCCAGCTGGTTACGGGCCGGAGCCGGAGCTCAGTTCAAAATTTATAACCGAAGCCGGAGCTCGGTTAAAAATTTATGATCGAAGCCGGAGCTGTGACCATTTGAGAGGTAGCTCCGGTTCCGGGTCCGTTCCTAGGTTCCAACGGTTTTGCCAAATAGGCTTACGTGTGCTCTTTACAGCACATTAAACGCCATTGTTACGAGTTACGACACCAGACTGCAACAATGGATCTGCAAGGCTTTGATGTTTCTTTGGTTTAATAATCTCTAAGGCTGTGACATCGCAGCTGGCAGGCGTGGTGTTACTTGTTGAACAATGGTTCTCAAACACTGTTCTAAGAGCTGCATGGGGCTCCCAAGCATCTTTTGTGTGGCTTTTAGCAATCTTTCAGTAACGGATTCTATTTGAAAAAGAACTGATGATGGCTATTTCGAAGGCGAAATATATACTCCGTGAGAGCTTAGTGTCTAAGTCTTTGCTGGGAAAGGATTCCTTTCAATAGGAAGTGTTATTCATCAACACCTCTAATATTTTGTGTAACAGACTTCGTCAGTGCAATAAAACAAAACGTGTCAATTGACTTGTGGTAAAATGTTTTGCTGTTCTTTAATAAAATCGTAGGTCTGGATTTGGCTCCCTTCAGCGAAATGGTTGAGAACTACTGTTGTAGAAGTAAGAAAAAGGTTAACTATCACAACATCTTACTTTCTACTAATCAAAATGACCAAACCGTGTCTGTAGTAGTGTAGCGATTTAAAAAGAACTGAGCTATAATGAGTTGGTATACCATAAAATATCCATAGCGTTTGTAGCTGTGTAGTCATGCTGTTAGCAGGGAGTATGATTAAGACATGATACCATTGCAGATTTAAGCGTGAAATGCACGGCACGCCATCGTAAATTAGGAATTTTTATAATAAACCATTAAGCTTACTAGCAAGGTTTACTAGATTACTGTCAAAGTCCACTAGGAAGCATTACGTTTACAAACAGTACCATAACATGAAAGTTATAAATAATTGGTAGCGAAGTAGCATCGCTTTGCATAGCAGTAGCCTACATTATCAGGAGGGTATAAAAATCAATGTACACAAATGTGGACTTTTCTTGAAATTTTCATCTGAGGAAAAATATATATGTTTTCAGCACGGTAGCCAGTCTTATTTTCTCCTAAGCTTTGCAGGTTAAATTGTGCATTACTTCGCGATTCATCACTGCTTATTATGAGTGCAAAAGATAAGAAATCAGAAGTTTCGGCTATTTTTAAAAAGTCAAATGTGAAATTTTTCTAGAAGCAGTGGCGTACAAGGCGGGGGGGCGGCCGCCCCCCCGGCTTGAAAAATTCAGGGCAAACTCTGTATACAGGGCAAGCTCAAGTTGCTCAAAAATCCTGAAAGATAAAAAATATTTCAATACAGTGAAAAATTTCAGGGCAAATTCTGTTTTTCAGGGCAAGCGCAGGTTGTTCAAAATTCTCAATGATAAAAAATATACATCAAATACAGTGAATTCAGGCACACTCTGTTTTCAGGGCAAGCAAAAGTTGCTCAAACACCCTGAATGTAAAAACAATATTAAATACAGTGTAAAATTTCGTGACAAACTCTGTTTTCAGGGCAAGCGCAAGTTCCTCAAAAATCCTGAATGATAAAAAATATTTCAATGCAGTGGAAAATTTCAGGGCAAACTCATTTTTTCAGGGCAAGCGCAAGTTGTTCAAAATTCTGAATGATTAAAAATATATATTCATTACAGTGAATTCAGGGCACACTCTGTCTTTCAGTGCAAGCACAAGTTGCTCAAAAGTCCTGAAAGATAAAAAATATTTCAACACAGTGAAAAGTTTCAGGGCAACTCTGTTTTTCAGGGCAAGAAAGTTGTTCAAAAATCTGAATGATAAAAAATCAGTGACGGGCCATCAGGGGAGGCAAGGAAGGGAGTTCCTCCCCTACCATAATCATGAAATGTGCAAAACGAATTTGGGATCCAAAATAACAAACTGAATACAAATATGTCTTTTCATGTTGAAAAGGTGCAATTATTGTATGATTCTAATCATTTTCATAGTCAATACATCACAATTTGCGTATTTCTTCTTCAACTCAGGGGAAAGTCACGAAGGGAGGTAGCGACTGCTTGTGCTCCTCCCACCGCGTGGCTTTCGCTTAAATCGCATTGAGCAGTTTGTAACAAACTGTGGTGGTGAGCACTTGCCGTGCAATTACTTTTATGTCAGCTCTGTAACCTTCATGTCAGTAACAGTGTAATGTTTGTATACACTTTTAATTAATATATGTACTCCTTCCACTATACGCTCTCGCTTCCATTGACTGGCACTTACTTGAGGTTGTGTACAATATACTGAATATGCAGCGTTGTGCCACATCAGTAGCTGGTCAGACATGCAGCTACAGTGGTAAGGCGGCGAAGGGAGGCAGCCAATATCTGTGCCTCAATGGAAACGTTTGATTGTTACGACATAGTTAAGCAATTCTATCCTACTGACATGGCATCACTGGCTTGACCGACAAGTCGCGTTGGGAAAACTTGCTATGAAAATGTGTGGACTACAACAGGATTTTGTGACATGAAAAATCTACCAAGAAGCCTCAGCAGACATGCCAGGTCAAAAAATAACATTAAAAACCAAAATTGCTTTAAAAACTTTTGGAAGTGCAATGATATACTTTGACTTTGAACAAATAGTGGAGACTAAATATCAGCGTTCACAATGCTGAGGTAAGGGAAAACCGAGAGATTTTGAAAGACCTCATTAATGTAAGTTGCTTCCCAGCCAAACAGCAATTAGCATTTTGTAGTAACGATGAGAGTTCTTTCCTCCAATCGTGGCAACTATGTGGAACTTTTACATACTCTTGCTGCGAAAGATGAAAGATTAGCTAGACATTTAGAGACATCTACTGTGTTTTCTGGCTTCTCAAACATAATTCAGAACGATTTAATTGCAGCAATAGGTGATGTGGTTAGATATGATATAAAGGAGATAAGTGCAGCCCCATTTGTTGCTGCAGAAGTAGACGAGTCAACGGATGTCACAAACAAAGCTCAGATCTCTGTCATTATGTGGCTAAAAGCGAGGTGGCTTGTGA
>Ga0210059_1003822_pt1 | contig 24226 bp, 15 predicted proteins | sample Ectturendosymbi2_FD_188042 | JGI IMG/M metagenome (GOLD analysis project Ga0210059, IMG submission 188042) | Ecteinascidia turbinata endosymbiont from Florida, USA - Sample 2 (SPAdes) (version 2) | ecosystem: Host-associated > Tunicates > Ascidians > Unclassified | place: Key West, Florida...
TACAGCTAACAGCGAGAAAATTCTGCTAGATCTAGTAGCAAATCAGCTAAAATGGCAACGCTGCTTGCAATTTCTCAGTTTCATTCAGTTGCGTTTACGCAATTGTTACAGACATTACGCCATTGTTGCGATTCCCAAGTGACTGAGCAATTGCACAATAATTCTCTCTCTTTCATAAAACGTCCGAAAGTAATTGCTTCTGAGGTTACAAAAATGTTTCAAAGCATTTAACCTGGAAAATGATACGGCCCGGCAACAAACTCCTCACGGACCGGCACCGGGCCGCGGCCCGGTGGTTGCCGACCACTGAACTACAAGACTTCACGAGTCTTTCGAGGGTTCGAATAGCTCGCTAGCATGTTCTAACGATGAGTTATAGAAAATCGAAATGGCGCCAGTGGGAGACTGAATGCATGCAATTGCAATGTTCTGATTTTGGGGTAAAATGGGGATTTTGGGCCATAAGTTTGGTTCCAGACATGCTAGAAGGTCAATCAAGAGCTCTATAGACGCGAGAGATCATGTAATTTCCAACAACGGTTTGAGACAAAATTTTGGCTCATTGGATTGGCGTCCAGAGCCAGTCAAAGTTGGTTGAAAATTCAAAAACACCCCCATTCTGGAAGCTCGTCCCAGAAGAACCCCTAACCCGAATCAAATTTTTTTTTAATCGAAGCTAGAAGACTTGCTGCATCCGTAGAGGGTTTGAACAGCTCTCTAGCTATAGCGGCTGGCGAGTTATAACCAAAAACGTGCAAGCCTCTATAGTGGTTCGCGCGGGCGTTTTTCGCAACATAATTGTATCTGCGCAGCGAAACATGCATGTCATACAAATTTTATGCGCTGTACCACCAAAAAGGGGATATTTTAGAAGGGATTTTTGTTTGTGCGTAGAAAACGTCATGCGCGTGTCAGATCCGTTTTTTCTTCATATCAAGCCATGGTGTAGGAAGACCCTTCACATATAAGGTTTCGGTGGTCATATTTTGCCAAACAGGTTTTGCACTCAAAATCACATTGAAATGTTAAGGTAGTAACGTGTCGAAAATTTGTTGCATCTCTTATATATAGACTTTCAGGGACATTTTTGCAAAATAATTCTGGCATCACGCCACTTGTCCCTGAAAATCAGGAAAAGTCATGAAAGCACGGGTTTCTAACAATTTTCTAAGTATATAAAATCAACAAAAAAGAGGTCCCTGGGTGGTCCACCAGCTTGGATTCCTGAGCCGAGTTTTAAACACAATAAGAACTGAAAAGAAAATATTTCATACAAAACACTGCGAGCCCTCGTGAGCAAGCAGTAAACAAGAACAAAGTAAAATGAAATCTTACAGTAATAATCCCTGGTCGATTTGCTTGGAAGCGGTAAATTCATAATCATATTTAAACAAACGTACTTAGTAAGTTTCAGCAATGGTCAAAAGTAAAACGCGTAACCTTCTAACTACCGAGTTTCGAAAAATCTTGATTTGGTCGCTTTTGTAGACGTCATTTATGGTCTATTTTTGCAAACGAAGCTGCAGTCAAAGTTGCGGCTGAGAAGAAAAATTGGTTTGTCCCACACAAGAACCTATCCACACCTTTTTCATTAAGTTTTAATACTCTTCCACTCCATTAGAAACAAACAACTATATGTTGAAGGGTACCAATGAGACGATCTCGCCAACAGTTTTTTTCGGTGTGATGGTGTTTTTGAACTTAACTCGAATGAAATTATTTAGTGTTGGCGCCAATAAACTCATCTGAGTTCTTTGAGTAGTTTGTGAAATTTTAACACCTCAAACGAGTTTGCTGTATAAAGATATACCATCAATTTGGGCGAAAACACGCTTACAAATTTTATTGGGAAGTAATTTTGCAAACGCTGCACGACAAAGAACAATGTGCCGTTATAAAATATGTGAAACTAGTCTGATAAACATGTTTTCGATGTTGTATTTTAAGGTTACAAGCAAAAAAATATGTTTACAACTGACTGTCTGAAAAAATATTTTTTTGTATTTTTATTGCTAACTGAAATAAACAGAATTTATTGACAAACTGTAGTGGAGGTTTTCAACAGAAGCAGAGTCATCCGCGTCCTAGTTAGACGTTTAGTAGATGCAAAGCCTCAAGAATCTTTTCCATTCATCTTTACTAATTTTCACTTGAAACTGTTCCCTTTGCTTTTTGTTGCCCTGAATGAAATTGAAAAGTGATGTCGTCAGAAATAGCTTTGCGGGCGTTTGAAGAAACCAATGAAACGGGAAACACAGGCTTCTAAATGATATCAACAGAAAGAAAGTAAATAGGTACTGAACCGTAAGAAATATAAAGCAGTCTATTGGTTGAGAAGAAAACACTTAGACCGGAAAGTGTTGACATGAACTGTTGAAATATTAGTTTTACGATATAAACAAATAAAAACAAACAGAGTTCTGAAACAATTCAAAACAGCGAAATTTCTGAAGGCATTTGAGGGAACTTATTTTACAGAGACCTTGAGTAATTACTGGCTTATTTTTGAAGCATCATCTTCCAAATACTTGTGCGACACGTACTGCATGCTTTGAGGGTTTACTAAACGTACTGAATAAAAACGTCAAACCCGAAGTTTCTGAGCTAAACTTCATTAGAAATCTATAAACTGAGTTGCCCAATGGTTCGAATGGTGGATGTCGTTGAGTATAGCTTACTATGACTGCTTTTTAAGGGCCTGGAGGACCTGACGAGATAAGGCTGCACTCAAAGTGTACAAGACATTGGAAAGCATGAAGTATCGCAACCTGGTTCTAACAAAAATACGTAATCTTTTATGTTCTTTTTACCTGCATTCGCATCTGTTTCTTCCACTTCCGGAAGCATGTCAGGACGAACTTCGCCTGCCTCCGTCGCTTCAACCGACCATGTTGGAAACTCTGCCCCACCTGCGTAGGAAAAAGAGCAAGACAAAGCTTACATTTTTGAGACAAACGAGACTTGACTGAACTGCACGTAATTATAAATCTTGAAAACCCAAAAACACCTTTGCAAAATCAAAGTGTTTGTTCGTAGGGGTGTGGTGCAGGAAAGTGCAATCATTGGTTTGATGGTTTAATTTAACCGAAACACCGAAGCATAATGCAAGTAATCAAAAACTTGCACCGGTCTGTTAAGACAATGTCAATATGTCCAAAACAGAAAACGGAGGTGCTAAGACCAGTTTCACACTTATGTATACCTTAAAATTTATCAACAAGACGTTAACATAACCTTAAAATTGCCCCAATTAATTATATACTTTAGTTATAGTAGCTTGCACTATTGTTTTACAAGCCTGTAGGTCTCTATTTTATTTTCTACGAAAGAGTAATGAATATATTATAATCTATTTGCTGTAAATGTTTGTTCTCAGGTTTACAAGAAAAAATGTATAATTGCATTACCAGCAGTGTCTGCTGAAATGAGTCCTTTTCTGTGCAAACAATCAGTCATTGTGATATTAAAAACATCGCAAGCGTTAATCAATTAATCAATTTTTAAGACCTTAGACAGTTTCAAACTTAAAATGAAAATAATTTGCATCCGTGAACTATCAAGGTTAGCATGCCACGCAGCCTGCAGGAGGTCTTTGTAGAAAGAGATCAACACACTTGCTTATGGGGCACTTTTTCTATCCTATCCCATGGGAGTATGCAAATGATTCCCATGGTTACCACATTCCCATGGACAAGTCTGTAGATCAAACCTAGTAATAGTTACTTATCGTTGCATCATTTCTTGGACTGACGAAGAAGTATTTACTGTTAAAAAGAAGCACAAGAAGAGCATAAATAAAATCATTAAAATCATTTCTTGCAAAATAAACATGTTTTACCATCACTTTTCAAATAGACTATATACCGGGACTTTCGCGAAAGAAATCTATGTCGGACAATTTGGTCTGTTGATTTTTTATTATTCTAGGACATTTAAAGCTATGAAAAAACTTCGTCAAAACAGAGAAAACGCCATTAATTTTCGTGCATCAATCCAATTTTTGCACAGCAAAATACTGAAATTTTTAGCTGTTTAAAGCCTCCCTTACGAAAGCATAAATTGCAACAATTCTTCCAATCTGTCAATGAAGTTTGACTGATGTGAGACAAATCTTCTAAATGATATAATTAATATGATTTTGAGAGCATCGCAAATCTACAAGATGAGCAAGAAGTTGGCCTTCTTCCGATAATGATGGGAGTTTGGAGAATTTGAAGTCAGGGTAAAAATCCTTGAGATAAACATTTGCCTAAATAATGAAAACCTACGTTATTTTGTTTCTTCTCAACGCACTTCTGTGACCTCGGCTGGATGGAAAAATGAAACATCTAACATTCTACTCTTTTGTAACACCATATGCATTTGTTTTGTTTTCATCAGTACTGTAAAACTCAAACTAATTTCAATAGTCATTGCAACTAAACAAATCAGAACTATTGATTTCTAATGCCTATTGTTTTTGGAGAGATATGATTGCATTACACGCAGTTTCCATTCAAAATTTTTCCCTATTTCTGGCGAACTATCGTATGAATAAAACCAAGGTCGGCTCAACTGCAAAAACAGAATTTATCACAGTTCATTTAAATACTCTTTTTTTTCTTTCTTCTAGTCACTGAATTTTTAAACCTTATGTTTTATCGGGAGGGTCTCCGGACGTTGGGAAGCCTCGAAAAACTTCAGTGTTTTCAGCAATCTCTGATATTTCCGCAGACTCTGTAAAAAGAGGTCCAGCCCCAGGTCCAGTAGTTCGGAGATGCAATCAACCTGGTCCTTGGTCTTTCTCTGAGTTGGTCTCCTGTGAATGCAGCCAACAGGACGCGCCTCGCTGATCTTTTTTGGGATATTCTGGTCACGTGGCGGAGCCGTCACAGCTGTGACCTTTATATTCGTAAGAGATGTGGTTCGACATTCAGAGCTTCGCGAATTTTACAACTGCAAACTTTGTTCTGTATCGTTAAGCCGTGAACTTTTCGTGAAGATCCCAGCTCTGCCGCTTGCAGCTGCATACCACAATTTCTGTCATTGCACAAGATTCATGACCACAGGTAAAGATTGGAAAATATGCCGATTTGAAAACTGCACGCTTTGCAGTGTTTGAAAACTCTCGTTTAATGACCATGGAACACGAAAATTCACACAATACCACATTTGCTTCTTTAATCCGCGTGTATATTTTTCTGTTCCTCGACCGAGTGCAGGGTATGGCTACTTACTTGCGGACTGCACTGATTTGAATTTCAAGAAAGACACAATGCCTTGTTTTTAGTGCTAGTTTCATTCTCGCACGATGGCTTTCAACCTTTTTGGCCCATGGACGAACTTTTTACAAAAATATCCGATGGACCAATTTCCTTTGCTGACCAAAACTACAAACACGAAAACCTGAAAAATCGTCTTTCATAATTTATTGTGCAGTAAAGGTTACAATTTTCAAGAACATTTTATCAAGGATTTATGGAACTTTCTGTGGACCACTAGAAATTCTAGGTGAATCACCTGCGGTCCAACACGGCTGTGGCTGCCTCTGCACTTTAAATATGTATATTATAAATAGGATTGGTGGCAGTGCGAATCCTTGCCGCAGCCCAGTACCCACAACCAAAAGTTGTGGCTTATTTTGATCGTGGAACAGAGACAAACGTTTGAGAATTTGAGCTTGTTTTCTATTAGTTTTAATAGTTTTTTCATACTCTTCATATATACTTTAAAATCGTAAGCAAGCTGTCTCAGGAATGTAATTTGTCACTTACGCCTTCGAGTCTCCCACTCTTTACAGCAGAGAACTAACTTTTTCCAACAGGAAAGCTCTTTTTGCCCTTGATTTTTGGAGCTCTCCTCTGTTTTTTTCTTGGTGCGAAATCGACTTTGACTTGGCATGATAGCAAATTTTGAGAAAGATTTATTCACATTGTGGATATTCAATATCGGTAATTGAATTGCTTAAGATTCTTTGGGCTGAGGATGCCCATCATCTGTTTGCTTATGCCGTCATAATACTCCTATGCCGTTATACAGTTTTACGTTAATGCCACTGCAGTCAGTTAGAGCAGTGATTACCTTTATTATCACTGGTAAGAGGTGCATTCAAAGAGCAGGTATGCGTAGCTGTTATGTATCTAGCTGAAGCAAACTTATGGCATCCGGATCTAAATGCATATCGAGCAGCAGCTTTAACAGCCAAACCGCAACCCTTGTTTTGGGTATATTTGCCTAGAATAAAAAGAGAAAACAGCCTGTTAGGTTCTATCCTTTTGTGTTAAGGCCTAAACTAGCTTTGTCCTAAAGAAATTCCTTGCTGAGCCAGAAATTATGTCACTATCTTAACCAGGGCCGCACATTGAATGACCCACGCTAATGAACTCAAGTTAGGAAATCCTAACTGCAATCGTAACGACTGTTTGTCACCTTTAATCACCATTTAAGTGTAATGTCATAGGCAAGTTTAGTGCCAATGGAACAAGGGTAGAAATCAGAAAACTAGTAAAAACGTTTTGCACCAAGGTGTCTGTAGATGTATGGAAATCTCCCACACGCAGTACAGACGTGATAAAATGAGGACCACGTGCATCAAAATTGTCAAAATAAAGTCAGGTTATCAGTGCGGAAACTACTTTTGCTTCAGCAAAAACCTGAACTGGGCCGCAGAAAATATTCGACTAGGCTGAGGGTTGGACAAAGCTGCCCTAAAACCTATCAAGCAGGTTTTTTCAAGAAGATTTATTAATCTTCGTTTTTTGACAGGAATGAAATAATTGCTTACTTATTTCTCTTGTTTTTATTACAAGGAAGATGCTGCTTAGTTCGACAAGCACTTGACAGGAATAAGCTGGTAAGGGTCAAGCTATCACGAGGGTGTTGGTTATGGGCTAGGACAGTGGTTCCCAACCAGCGGTCCACAGAAAGATTTTTGGGGGTCCATGACTTTTGTATGTATATGATGAAAGCATCCAGTACTACTTCAAAAAACTTAGCGGAAATTAGCATCGACTACAAAACCAAACACGCCGAAAAGTGAGGAGTCCTAATGTTTCCACAAAAAATTCCACGAAGTCAAAAATGAAAAGAAGTATTAAATTGTGGGTACAGTCAGCTGGATTCTTGCTGGAACTGTTCACCATGGTTAACTCAACTGATTAGCATCGCTTATTTAGCTGTCAACAAGAGTGAGACTAACTAAAAAACTTTCTGGGCTGATCAGCTTCTATTTTTGCTCATAGAAAAAAACAAATTTCTAAACTAACCCTGACTTAAACCTTAATTCCAATCCCTATCACTAACTTTAACCTCAACTTGTCAATCCTAACTCTCACACTGACTAAAAACTTCGCGAGGTGATCATACCTTGCAGGCTGTCTGGGCTAACCAATCAGCAACGGCACAGAGTTGTAAACGGGCCTTATTTCGAAGACCGAGCCCGGCCCGACATTTATTTTTGAAGCCCGATTTAGGCCCGAAAGCCAAATTTACCGAGTGAGTCAAGATATGCGCAACTACGGGGCACTGGTGGCGTAGGAAAGTAAATATTACTGAATAAGTCACGTGAATCATTTTTACTGAAGATACAGTAACTCGATTGCTTCAATAGTTACTGTACTGGTGACAAACGTGTCCATCGTTAGGAAAACGTTTTGCGTGCAGGTCCGAAATCGGCCAGAAACATTTTGACAAACTTAAGCCGGAAACTCGGCCCGACTCGAAAATCCCGGCCGGACTTACAACCAGGGCCGGATTAAATGGACGCGAGGCCCCCTAAACGCTTAGCGCAACTGCGTCGCGTTTCACTTGCCCTCGTTTCAACTTTGCAGAAGCACCGATCAAAACTGATACGATTTGCCACTGGCAGCCAACACTACAGAGACAGTTGGGTGACCACGTACATCGGTTCGTGTGCAGCCAATTTGCTCAAACAGAAGGTTGTATCACAAAAAAACGATATTTTTGCTACCGTGACACCACGCAACAATCTATTTAGTCATAGACTCTCTGACTATCTTCATTGCACAAATCCTCCATTCACATATGTATTGAGGAAAGATATGTCTACACTCTCTTGCAGATTGAAAGGTACACCGTTCAGAAAAAATTCTCTCAACGAAATGTCACGCAAAGCAACTTGAACCGTACTACTTGACTGAAGTTTTGCGATGGGAGCTTTACAATAGTTAAGCCTCGCGGCAAGGTTGAGGATTTGGAGGTTTTTGGTGGAGTCGGGGTCGAATTTTTTTGTCAAACTCTGACTGGAAGTCCAATTGGATCATTTCTTGCATCACACTGCTAAGTTGGGCAATCCTGTTGAAATGATACCATTTCTTTTGAAACTTTTGCTGATACAGAGAATTCTTGCTGTGTTCCACGATTTCCATTGATTGCTAGTTGCTACAAAATTGTTGACGGCTCAACTTTATTCACTTTACGTTGAGGACTCGGGAGTCGGAAATATTGGAAAGGTCGGAGTTGGAGTCGGACATTTTACTTCCGACTCCCCAACCCTGCCTCGTGGTCAAAATGTTGCCCTGTTCCGTGGTCAAGCGGACGACAGCATTTTGTTTGATCTAAGACTGATACACTCACAACCACAAATTTCAATTAGAGGAAGAAAGCATTGGGATCACATTTTTGTGGGATTTTAGATCCCGCTGCAGTTCAAGATTGCACAAAATTTCATAGTTAAATAACAAATGTACTCCTACAATTAGTGAGAGATGTCATCAACGGAGTACGCTACCAGTGATATGAAAGAAGTCTTGAGAAACAAAAAGGTCGACCAAATGTTTGCGCTGCAGAAGAAAATTTGTACGAATATGTTTTTTTGGTGTGCAAATCTGGGTTTATTTGAAATCACTGAATGGGAGCCTTGCATGTGACTGTTGAACACAAACATCTTGGCGGGCAATGCAGTGAGACAGTGACGATTCTGATAGCGGTGAGCCACGTATAGTTTTATGCTGTGTGAGAAGAAGCTTGAGTAAGAATGAAGCTGTGCTTTCACATGCTTGAAAAAACTATTGTTAGTGTGAGACTGTGATCAATATGCCCGAGTGAATAGCTGAAACGACTCTTATGAAGGCTTCTTTTCACACAGTATAAAAATACGTGGCTTGTTAGAATACGTCTATGCCAGGCTTGTACAACATACGGCCCGCGAAAGCTTTTCTTGCGGCCCGGGAGAGCTTACTCACTTGTAGAAAACGTTGCAAAAGCTCGACCTTGAGTAAGTAATTGTCGTTATAGAACTTCTTCCATACTGCAATGAAATCTCTACATCGAAATTAAATACACTTTTGCGGCCCGCTGCAAATTTATGTTGATAATTTGGCCCTTGGAGCTTTCTGAGTTGTGCAGGCCTGTTCTATGCAGACGTGTGGAAATACGCCTTTGTCGTTAAGGTTTGGTTCTGACTTCATAGTCAGCACTAAGTGCAAAGCTGTATTTGCTGTGGCGAATTTTCGTAATTCATCTGCTCAGTTTTTTTAAGCCTGCGTGGTGTTCTAGCTTTAGTAAGTTGTCCGATAGTCTTGTCAACATATAGTCATACTTCTCATTGCTTGAAACAATTTTGCCAGTCTCTAACTTCCTTGTTTTTTTCACCGCTCATATTGTTCTGGCCGTTGATTATTCCTAAATTATGACTTATTTGTAGAAAGCGCTCGAAAAAATGGGTATTAGGCAGTTTATGAAAAGAAAAAACATTACTGACAGCGGAAGTGTAGAAAACATTTCAGACAAAGGGTTGAGAATTGAGGTTCAACTCAACCAGCACAGACTAATGGGGTGGAAAGGGTAAAGCGTTTTGTGAACGTCCATTTGCATTGCATCTTCAGCAACCTGAAAAGGATAAGCAAAATTGCGACGTTGCCCTCTTGGAAAAATTTCTGCGGACGCACTTGGATCAGGCCCGCAAACAGAGGGGTAATTGGGCAATTGCCACCCCCGAAATTTTCACAAACGTATGTATTTGTTAGGTACAGCAACAAGTTACATCATTTTGCTCCTCCCCCTAAAATATCAGTTGGTTGCGGCCCTGCCTTGGATGCATTGATTTCGATCTAAATATTGGGTCATAAAGCGTGGTGCTGTTTGGTTCAATTCTTTTAAGTCACTCAAAGACGATAAATGCCAAAGTTGTCAGTTTCCTTAACTAAACGCAGTAATCAAAGAGCTCAACAATTTTGACGCGTGGTGGACAGCCTAAAAACATGAAAAACCAGTAAAGGAGTGTTTTGACATTCAAGCGCGAGGCCCCGGGCATTTGCCCGGTTTGCCCAATGGTTAGTCCGGCCCTGCTTACAACTCAGTGTAATAACACCTGAAAAGAAGGTGAGCTATATAGACAGTGTTGCCAAGTTCAATGTTACAAAATAAGTTAGCTCGCTTTCGTCTGGAAATTTTTCATGCACTGGAAAACGATATAAAATTTCACCAGATTTTCTTCTAGTTTCAAGCGTCTTTTGTCGCAAAGTCGTTTCAAATTTCACTATATTTTCAAAATCTGGTGGCGCATTTCGCCATCTGGCAACACTGTTGTCGAATATTTCAATACCTTATGATCAAACTTTTCACATTTTTCCACCTAATTCCAATTATATGCAAATATCCCGACCTTAGCAGCGCTTGTTACACACAATTCCATATCGTAAATGTTAGAGTCCAAGGATGGCCAACCTATGACGCACACGTCAAATTTGACGCATTGCATCCCCGTGATTGTAACAAAGCAAGATAGCAAACCTCTCCAATATTTTTATTAATGTTTTGTTTCGTACAGATCCCATGAGTTACCTATTGAAAACTCATGGGATTTGTTTATATGAACCTTATGAACCTTCTTCAGTCCGGGATGTTTCTGATGTGATTAATTTATGGCAGTGCCGTGGCAAGGCAGCCCCGTACCCCCCGGTCGGGGGGGGGGTGCGACCATTCGTAGGGGCTCCACAATATATATTGCATTAGTAAGTTAGAGCCGTCTCTCTACCATTGACTTTTACTCTTCTGGTTTTTGCCCTAAATGCAGAGCCGGTAGATTAAGGATGTAATATCATGATTCGTTAATTTCGAAAAAGTATTGCGGACGTTCGGTCACTACAGCAGTTTTTGTAAAGTTGTGGTTACGTCAGAACAACGCCAATTGTTAATTGTTACTAGTCTTGACCTTCGCCACTTAACTTCGCTGGCATCGCCCTTGTGCGTTGAAATTCTCGGGGAAATTTACGTCATAATGAATGTTCTGTGGAGTGTCGTTCAATCGCTTTGTAGTTGCATACAGATAGAGAGACTAGGTTTCTAGTTCAACGTTAAATACGTTTTCGTGAAAGCTGCTTAAGGCAGGTTATGTAAAGTTGAAACGAAGGAAGGCTATTGTGTCAGTTTATTATATATATGTCTGTGTAGACTGTATTAAGACAGTTTAATTTAAAGTTTCGACCACAAAAACCGGGGATAATCTCGATAAGTTTAACGCTCGCGTGCTCGATCTTAAAAAGCCTATGCAGATCTAATCTCACTTGCTATATGTCATGATGAAGATGGATGGTGTCAGATTCCAATAAATTCGTTCTTATTAGAAGTGAAGGCAGAAGGAGTGTTGGGAAGCAGTTAGTTCTACGCACTGCTTCCACCTATCAACTTTTGGTGAAAGCACCAAGTTGATTACATTGAGACTGGTTATTAAAATGATGAGGCTGTACAGCAACCACCAGGTGCTCTGCGATCGTCGGGATGCAAATCTCAAGCATTAATGAGACTGCCGGTTTCACATATTGTTGTATACCAGAGGTGTGCAACCTTTATTACTGAAGGGCCAAACGCAATAAAACACATTATACCGCGGGTCGCGCCTTCGTTTCACACAGGCTGTCTAGTACTAGTGACCGGCATAAAAATCCACTTTGTTGCATTTGGCCCGCGGGCCGCAGGTTGCACGCCCCTGTCGTATACTATAGTTGATCCAAGTACGGCAACTACATCAAACAGGTAAATTACATCATAAATAATTTCCCATCACATCACAAGAAGAGATATTTGCTTCGCTTTATTGATGATAACAACTGACAAGTGATAAAGTTAGTTTTCACTTATTTTGCATTGCCAGTTCATTAAAGTTATCTCTCCCAAGTTGTACATTATTAGTGTAGCTTGGTTAGGTTTTGAAATAGCTCTGCTCCAGGGGCAAATTTGCAACTGGATTGAAAAAGCACGCATCTGCCCAAATGCTTGCTGATATCAAAGACCCCCATCTGGATTTTTTTGGGAGGGGTCCAACAGCCTTTCACACGGCTCTGATTTATGGCGATCCTGACCTTGTGAAAACTTCCCAGAACTAATAAAATTCGCTTGAAGTTATAAATGTCGTTTTGGAATGACGTACGCATGCGAAAAGCGTTTTTTGTCCATAGATTGAAAGCAAAACGTGGTCGCGCTAACTGATTCAAATGTGAAGAATTCTCTGCTGTTCTAACAATTTTAACTCCAAATATTGAAAAACTGGTGAAATCAAAACAAACTCACAAATCCCATAAAAAGTAAGTAAATTTGAAGTTTATTTGCTGCTTTACCAAATATTTCAAAATTAGCTTACCTGGTCAATCGCTAATGGTGTGAAATAACATCGTTACAAGAAATAGCCGGTGGTATTGCGCATCGATATTTGCGTTTGAAAAAAATGGCGTATGGTGGCAGAAGGTTGGCCATCCCTACGTTAGATAGTTTGGTTGTTGTGTAATATCAATTTGTTACGAGAGAAATTCCATGAAACATTCATGATTTTTGGCACACAAAGCGGATGATAACCTTTGCTAGTAAAGATATCCCTTGTACGCAACAGTATCAACTGGTTTTATTAAGGGGGTCCACAGCTTTCAGTCAAATCGTCAAAAGGATCCATAACAAGAAAAAGGTTGGGAACCACTGAGCTTGGAAATATGGTGCAGATGAGACAATGGTTAATGACCATGTTCACATTGAGCAAAACTGCTGTCCGAAAAATACCGTGGAATCCACGACATTTCATTGTCGTATAGCCTACCTGGTGGCGTCCGCCAAAAATATTACGAGCATACCAGTAGGTTTGCTAAAAAACGCTAACCACTTCTTTTGCACACTCATTTGGAACGTTTAGGTTTTGTCAAACATGACATTAGTCTTAAACTGGATTGTACGCCTAACGTTATACTCGGATAAATTCACTATGAAACTCGACAGAAAGAACACGCACGACCTCATGAGATTTACGAACTTTGCTGTGAGACTTGCTGGCCTTATGAAAATGTCAAAGCAAAATACCAATCTTTGATTACAATCAGTTATTGTTGGCCGCTAGTATGGCATAAGTTTTCACGACTTTTTCCGATCTGTAACGTGGAACAGTAGAATATACGGTCGTTACCGGCTTAAATTTCCACGAACTTTTCACTAGTCTTTTTTTGCAAAAAGCGAAGAACGTCCATACGACTCCACGCTATGGAAAATACATGTAAACCGTACTTTACATTCCCATTGCTTGATAGGTTGAGCAGAAAAGATTCCTTCGGACACGAAGTAACAATTTCTACGATCTGATTGTTTTAAAACAGGGAGTAGAGAACGTCTACATACTATCGCGGGATGGCATAATCATGGAATATCATGGGCGATCCGCAAAAAAATTGTAATTTTATCTTATGATGCCAAATACAACAAAGAGCAGAAAAACATAACAAAGTGCACATACTTTTAATTTAATGAAGATAAAAAGAAATGACTACGAGATGGAGCGATAGAGACTTCTTTTGACTTACTGTCGAAGTATCAGCTTACCTTGGAGTTTCATTTTGACACGATGTGACATTCAAATTTGTGCAACAAAAATTCTGTCGGAGACCACGTTTAATGCTCACGCGGGCCACTGGTTCCGCATCCCTGTTTTTAAAGTTTAGTACTGCCAATAATTTCACCAGTACGGTGCACCCAGCTTCAGGCTGTAGAAGGCTGAATTTTAAGTCGTAGATGTGTTAGGTTTTCTCTAACATTTACACCACATTTTCGAAAACCGACACACAGCAATGTATCTGAGAACCCGAGTAAACAAATATAACAAAAGGAGTTCTTACGTTAGAATCGATGTGACAAGAATAGCTTTATACTATATACAGCGTCTTTCAACAAACCTCCACTCGTTAATGTAATTTGAATAATGTAACAAAGCGGCAAAGAGCTGTAGGCAGTTAATTGAGAAGAACGACCAGTAGTTTGAAGCTCTCAAAAATGGAGTACTATACTTAGAGACCTGGGCAAACAGTTTCTCTGCTCAAAGATACGTTTATCGCTAAAAAACGATACTTGATTGGTGTAATCGGCGCCAAATCAAGAAGACGGAGCATTTTGAAAAAATATCATAAAATAAATTGCATTTTTATTGGATGTTGATAGTGATATTTTTATAAAATTTAATGAAAATTTGAGCAAGTTTTAGTGGTGGGTGGTGGGTCTATAGAAAGATTATTGTTTCATGCAATGTTTTCTCATATATTCAGCAAAGTTATGTCAGGGTCCTTCGGACTCCTTACCACTCTCCCAAATAAGCAGATACTAACGTGTGGCTATAATGAACGTTGCTGTGATTGGCAACAAACTTGATCCTTTTGATTTGACAAATGCCTTCATAAGGCCTTGTTCAGATAACTTCCACTGTTGCAGGAAATCATAAACTTTGTGGATGTATGATCTCCTCCTGCATTGTTCGTTTCCAATGAGGAAACGCCAAGTTCAACCAACTAAAAAACACAAAGCTCATTTTCTGCAGAATTGCATGCGACGTTCTTTGCAATGGTCGATATCGGGACGTGCTTTTCTTTTGCACTCGAATTCATTGCGAATGATGTGATTATGGCGTCGAATATAATGATTCGTTCAGAGTTGCGGGTGCATGAGCAAAACTTCCAAAGTCACCATGTGCTATGGAGTTAATCCATACTAGGTAAAAGAAAATCAACGCTTGAGTTGTTCGACCAGTTTCTCATAACTGCAGACTTAACCCTAACGACCGGTTTGGGAAGGCCGACGATGTGTCCGTTGTAAATGTAATCTAAGTACCGGGAAGTAATATGTCATTAGGTCGTAAAACCCTTTTGCCTACAGACACTCCCTACACTTGAACCTGCTAATTACGGAACACAGCCTTTAAGTGTTTGAGACGGGCTTATCAAAAATATTGTAAACCAACAGCTGATGTCATTTGTTACGTAGTAAAGAGCGGTTATTTCGCTGGCACCTTGAGCAATACTGGATATGCTTGTGGCTGGGTATTGGCGATTAATTAGCAAAACTTTGGTTACGTAGGTGGAGCCACAGAACAACACTGCTTTATCCAGATTCACTGGCATTTGCAACAAGATGCTGAAGTGGAGATAACATAAAAAACTTAGTTGGAAGTTGATAACAGCATATACTGTGTAACAGTGTGCCAGGTGTGGGGAACTTATTCTCTATCACGGAATATCAAACCACAAAAATCCAAAGTTTAGTTTGTGATGAAAAATATAAAGTACGCCACACATATCTTTTTTAGGTAAATACGCAAGTACAACATGTTTTTTACTTTAACACGTAAAACCAACAAACGGGTGACGGGGATTCTGACGTAGGCCACATTAAATGGTCTCGGGCGAGCTGTGCGTTATTCAATCTTGTCAAGGATAAAAGCTTCCAACCTTCGACCACAGAAGTTTCTAAGCGGCCCGCGGTGCCATGTTGAGTGCATGTTACGATGCGGTCCGCGACTCCACTAATTATGTTTCAATCTCAATGATGAAAACGTTATGTATTTTCATTATAGTTTTGATTCATGTTACACATATGTGGTTCTAAAACGATTATTGCTTTGTCGCAATCGATAAAAAGCAAAACATATTCTGTACTAATTTTGTTTGAACTTTAGCGTGATTTAAATAATTGATATCAGCTGTTCAACAGAGACAAAGTTTTGAGCTCGCTGCCTCCGCCCGCATCACTTCGATATGTGACCCTCCGCTCAGGAAAGTTCTAGAACCCTTCTTTACGCTGTGCGCATAGTGTTTTTTCTCTTAATTGGCAAAAATACCTACCTTGGCTGCAATATATTGGATATGAACCAAGATTAAAACTGCCGCACTGATTTGTCTTTATTTACACTTACAGGCACAGAGGCTGGCGTATAGGGCAGGGTTCACCAACCTTTTTGAAACTGCGAGCTACTTCTTGCGTACCGATTATTGCGAAGAGTTACTATAGTTTGATACACACTTTATCTATTTACCTTCAATTAATTTAGTATTGATATTCGTTGATGTAAAGACATTGATCATGCCACTGTTATTTTTAGAACAGGACGGCGGGCTACCTCCATGGTCCTTGCGGGCCTCCTGGTGCCCGCGGGCACCATGTTGGTTACCCCTGGTATAGGCTAATACTGTTATACAGTATTATTTTGCTGAGACAGTTAATGAGCAGAACAAAGCATCTCGCGATGTCGAAGAAGGAAGCTGAAGTGGTGCAGTTGTTAGGGAAAGAAATTACGACGTACTGCGGGCAGTTGTTTTGATTGTAGCTGGTATTTTCTGCTTGTATAAAGCATTTCAACATTTGTTTTGTAATTTTGAAGCTCTAGCACTTGCTATCTGTTCAGTTGAAAAAGTGAACCACTTGAAATTACAGCTGTTTGCGTTTTCTGGAAGGTGGTGCGTGAGATTTTTGTGGGGCTTTGACCACAAGTCAGCGCAATACCGTGTGAAAACTAAACTGAAAGATCGACTGTTATTGGCCAAATAACCGGAACAGTTATATTCGACTCTTCCGACGTGTGCCTATAATGCCTGATGTGCTCGACAACTCAGTGAGTGACAGAGTGGCGCAAAAGATTAGTTTCAAAGACGAGAAAAAAAACATAGCAATTGCAAAAACGCCTGGGAACCGAAAAAAACGGAAGGCTATCGAGACGTTGCCACTTGACTGGTGGATAAGGTGTATAGCAAACCAAATTTACATCGAATCGTATAGCCTATGTGGGAAAGAGCTGCCAGGTGATCAACATAGCTGCGCAGCGGTGCACGGCCTCCCTCGGCGGATCAGGTGCTCAGATCCGCAAGGATCTGGGCGTGGCAGAGAAACTATAAACCCAGCTAAAATGAAACTCTGCCCGGGTTGTCACAACGCTTTTGCATCTGGCAAGCTCTACAAATGTTTGCAGCGGTTGTAGAATGAGGATGAGTCATCCAATGCAGCCATCATATTGTTGGAATGGAGAGGCTGGGAGCTCCTAGGGTCGGGTATTCTAAAGGCTGGGAGCTCCTGGGGTCGGGTATATAAAAGAGGTGCTGCCGTTTGCCACTGCTGTTAAGATACAGTTGAGTTTGATTTGCCGTGTGCACTATCGACAGAGGTCATGGCGTTCGTATAGCTTTTCGTTTGTGGCGAGTCTGTGAGTTCGCTTGTATTCCTAGTAACAGATAGTGCTCCATTCGATGCAACCTGATTTGGAATGGACGAGCCAGCTAGTTTGTAGAAGCAGGCGAAGAGTGGTATTCAGAAATTACAAGTAATTAGCAAATCTTGCGCCCATAGTTTTTGATGCTAAGACATCTTCGCCCGGGCAAACCTACAAAGGTAAACAGAACCCGCACACAAAATTTGAAACGCAAAACCAATGCGCTGCTGATTTTCATGTATCGTGCGCTCTGTTTTCAGTGATGATCAAGGATTAGGTTGTCATGTGCCTTTTCATGGTGGTATGATTTTATCAGAAAAAGACAACCTAATTTCACGGCAACATGTCAATCAACGTTTAGAAAGATTCTGCATCATTCTCTAAGCTTGCAGCTATTCCTTACAATAATTTTGCTGAAAAGTTCAACTGAAAATTTCAAGGCCACCTAGAGCTAAATGAATCGTTCATGTTCTTGATGTTAGAGCAATAAACGTTAAATCGAAGTTTACAGGATGGCATAGGACTTCAGATTTTGCACCATTTGTCTGTTGCTACTGCATAAGCAGCTAGGCAGTGACCTTTCTAACTCGCAGCAAAGAAAACCGCAGTTGGTGACGTGGAAAGATCATTTAAGAGAAGAAGAGCTTTGTCGCTCCTTCAACAAAATATGGTTTTCTCAAAACGGGAACACTGCCTCAGGCGATGTGACCTGAGACGAAGAAAAACACTGTCGCGAGCGATTGCAATCTTTCGGCAGAGCTGGTCGAACAACATTACGTGACAATCAGATGTCTCATGACGTAACTTTTAAAATTGCAGCTTTTTTCCGGTTAGTCAGGCTGAAAAGCGTGGCTGGTGAAGTTATTTGAAAGAACAAGGAAAACTCAAAGGCTTTGCGCAGCTTAACTCTGTATGACTGACTGATACGTTATTCGGTGAAAGGTTTCATTTAGAAGTTTAATGCAGAACAAACCTTTAAACTCATAAGCTTTGTTTTCTGGATAAGGTTCTGTTAGATTCACGTAGTGTTATGCATATTTTGAAAACATTGGCATGTTTTCAAGCAGAGCAGTCGTAATTTCCTGTGTTGACCGACAGGGTAGGTATATTGACGTACGACGGGGTGACAAATAAATTGACAAAAAATTAGTTTAACATTTTAACGTTTTCAAGCATTGTGAAAAACAGGAAGATAATAATATTGTTTTGTCTAAAATTGCAGAATTTTTGCCTTTTTGCCAGAATTTACTCCACTCTGAGCCATCTCATCCAGCAAGCAACTTATCACTACCGAGAAACGAAGTGCATTTCTCGTTAAACTGTGTAGCAATCAAAATGTAATGCAGTTATTCATTATCATTTTTAGTAGTTTTTTGTCCCATACCTATGGCTTGAAGCCAGATTAGCTAAACCAATCTGCTTTTTAGATAAAACATATTTGGTAGGATTATTACCAGGAAAAAGGCATTAAAACATGCTGCACTGTAATGATTTGTACGAACCTAATCTTCAGTGTAGCATACACGAAAGATCAGCACTTTATACATACTTCAGCTTATTACCTGATTCAGTTTTCCTTATCACTGTTGCCTAATATTGTTGTCTTGACGCATTTTCGCACTAGAGATGAGTCGTTCAATGTGGTCTGGTCGGTTTGGGTTACTTGGCAAATTACTTGAAAACAACGCTAGCATTTTTTGTGGAAGTCACTGGAGGTAGCCTAATCAATTTTACCGGGCAAACTTCAAGAAGTAGGATTGCGTCGGAATCAACAGATTTGTTTCTGGCCGTACCGGGATTGGTTGGAAACAACGAAAAATCCGGCCGGAGCCGGAATTATTGTAACACCTTGTGTTACGGCGTGGCGGTGATTTTGTTCCAAATACACTGAAACATTCAACCCTTAAGCACTAATAGATTTTAACATATACATTTGACTTTCTTGTAAATGGTTTGAAGCGCAAGACATTTTGCCCAAAGAAAATAAATTGTTTTGTTGAAGACATTCCTTTTACGAACTTCGACCAATTTTTTTTAAAATAAAAAAAAGGTATCTTGTAATGTAAACCATTGCGTTACACTACTATCAGCGATCTAACATTAGGACTAAACTTATATAGTAATGAAGTAAGAACAATTCTAAAATCGTCCTGAATTACGGTAAATAATTTCTGCCCATAAGCACAAATCCGTAATTTCAAGCACAAAGTAAGATTGCCTTCATTAATTTCAAAAAAAAAATTCCTGAAAACTGCTTGACTGGTCTTCTGCCGTTCACTAATATCCACCCCGGCAAAAGGTCCAGGTACCTTTGCCTTTAATTTTGGAATCAATCAATGGCTAAAATAACCGATACTAAGCGGAGCAGAGATTTAGAAATAAAATTTGTTTGCATTCAACTTTCAGTTCCCCATATTAACTTAACTTCAGCTTTTTCGTAGCAAACCAAATACCGTATTCATTCGTTTCATTTGCTCTGAGATGAATTCCACAGACGTGCCTCCGTTTGCCGACAGTTGCATGAATAAACTGGTTCTCACTTTTAGCAAACCAGTGACAAGATTTTGAAATTTTTAAATGAGTTTTTTTAATATGAGCTCTCTAGCGGTGCCTCTGCATTCGAAGTTGTTCTTTACTAAAAACGAAAAACTTTTTCTGCAATTAGTATCCACAAAGGCGACACAGTCGAATCTATCAAGCAAGTTTTCTCAATAGGAAATCACTTTCATGCAACTCCACGCATCCTTAGTGCCGAAATCTTACCCTATTTGAATAAGATTTAATTCCTTGAACACATGTATGTGCAACTCCGTATCATCGCAAATTCACTAAAGCAGAGCCCAGTCGGCTGGTTCCTCGAAAGCTTGCAGCTAACCTAGAGCTACTGTATTGATTGTTGACTTGTAACAGCATAGTTGATGTTGTTGTTGAAGGATCAAATCCATGAAATGGAATCAATTTTTAAAAACAAATTGTCTTTCGGACACTGTTGATGGCATGTTTGAGAACACATTGAGTCGAAATCACGACACGATTGGTATCTGAGCTTAGCTTAGCAACTGCTAGAAAAACCGTACCTGAGCATCTCTTTGAAATCTGCCCTTAAAAGTAATTGAATTGGTAATTAACTAAGATAGGGCAAGTTACGAACGAGTAACTAAATTGTAATCGAGTCCCTTCTGAAATTTTGCACTGAGATGTGTAAGTACATCATAAAAAGCTAAAATTGCCTGCTTAGTAGGCCAATATATCCTCTGTAAACACCATATATCGTATTGTCTGATCCTTGCTTGCGCCAGGATTAGTTTCAATGTAAACTGAGATAATTATTTAAACGAGCACTACAAGTGATCGACCTTACGTGAAACTGCTGGGAGCAGCGAGTTGACCTTGAGTGCACAGGATATCCATGCCACATATGACAGCTGTTATTTTAAGCTTGGTGTTGCGGTTGTCTTCGGAATCACGCATCTATTCTAGAGGAAAAGCTGCTGAGATTTTGCCAAGCGTACTATACATCATTCTTTTCGTCTCCAGATCGCTCAGCCTCTCTGGCAGCGATGTCGCCACGAGATTTTCAGAAAATCCGCTTAGCTGTGTTGCGACGTCATAGCGGGAAGTTCATTGTTTGTGCTGAGTGCCAGAATTTGGTTTTAGTTGAAGATTCTCTGTACTTTTGACTGCAGGCGTTTAACGAATTGCCAATATGGTGTCTTTCGATATTGTTGAGTGGTGCCAGCGACTCTGGTTAATAGATGGCAGGATTTCAGCAACATTTAAAAACATGGCTTTATCGCCATGCCCACTAAGATCAGAAGTGGGTTGGGGCACAGAGATGATAGCCCAATTCAAGGATTATAGGCAATTAATTCCTCGAACAGTTGTAATTGAAGAGCTACGACGAGGTATGCCTGAAGCAGAAAACATGTCGTTTCTTCAAACCACCTACGTAATGCGCGACGACGTCAGATGGGACTTCGTACACAGAAGCGAAATTGGTGCATTGATTGTCCCATTATGAAGTTTCACCGATTTGTTGTGAACTTTTTTGAAAAAATTCAGATCAAAAAACAACTTTAAGTTATACGTTATAGAGTTTTCAATTGACAGATTGCGTCGTGATGTTCGGGACAAACCAAACCGTTGTCCAAATGTTGTTTTCGCAACTTCTGGCGATGAGTTCACATAATGTTGGGAGGTGCGCATCAGGGCTGTAGAAGGATAGGCAGTTTTGTACTAAGTTGAACCTCTGTGCTTAGGTCAGTGGCGTGCAGAGGTCTCGTGATGCCTGGGGCGACTGCTTGATTGGATGCCCCCTACCAAATTCTAGTATTGAGCAGTGGCGTATGGTGGTCATTGTTACTGGATACACTGTTTGTGACGTCACAATTCTGACGTCATATTCACGTTTGCAAACCAACGTTTGGTGAAGTTTGTTGGCACAACATGCATATTATTCTATACGCACTCTCCTTACTCGTTGTTGCACAATGTGTCACTGTAATGAACATACACTACCAGCGCTCCCAAGTAAGGAGACCGGAGCAAAACACAGCACTCAACGCTAAGACAAAGCAGTTCATAAATGCAAAAATATCCGGCCACCCGTTAAAACAGGAGACCACAACACACTCAGTGTTACGGCATCAGGGGCAGTTCACAACTGCAAAAATATAAGGCTGCCCACGAAAACAGTGGAGGAAAGCACACTCAACGCTACGACAGGGCAGCTCACAACTGCAAAAACACCAGGCTGCGCGAAGGTCTCATCGAATAGCAGTCGAGCAAAGAAGAAGGCAGGGTTGCCGACCTGTCTTCATCAAAAAAAGCCAGACCTTGTCCCAAAAAAAGCCAGATAGCAGTCTTAAGATATATACACAGAAAACATGCATAACCACGCACAAACCAGATATTAAAACTCGTCAGAAACATCGATATAATACAATTCCAATCTTTCGAATCATTTTCTTTCCCCGTAATTACACTGTCGTACATTCGTTTCTTATGAAATACATCGAACACTTTCAGGGCTACAGTAAAATCTTTGCAATATTCCTTGCATGGTCATAGACTCTCGTCAGAAGAGATTTGCAATGAATATGCAGTTCAGACAATGTTTTGCCAGAGCCAAGCCTTTTCGATTGAAAAACAGCCAGAAAATTTTCAAAAAAGGTTTTCAAATAAAGCTAAGCGCGTCAACAGAAGCCAGAATTTGAAAATCTGGCTTCAAAAAAGCCAAATTGGCCACCCTGATAAAAGGCATGCGGCTGGGATAGCGGACACCCAGGGTTGACCGTTTGAAACTTGCTGAACTATACACAAGAATTGAGAATGCGCATAAAGTACTTAAGAAGACTTTCGTTATTTATGTGGCTGTAATACGTACAACTACTGGGTGACAGACAGGGACGCTGGATCAGCGGAATGGGGGGGGGGTAAAAGAGTTGAGGCGCAATGGAAACTTATGAAAAACAAAAAAGTCATTACCAATTATGTTTGTTTATGTACAAGTACAGGCTACTCCTGTACTTCGGTCGGCTGGCCTGCACTTCGACTGATGAGACTACTCTGATGAGTGTTCAAAATCTTGATCTTTCGAAAGTACTGCGATTCTGGCAGATAACTTTTGCACAGGAGTACCGGATGCTCATGTGGAGAGCACAGCACATATTCCTCCACTCGACTGAATAAATTATGGCATCATAGGCGGATCCAGGGGGGGGGCTAAGGGGGCTGAAGCCCCCCTAAATTTTTTTCAGATACGTTTTTTGATCGATGGTTCCCGACACAGAAACATCTATAGGGGTGATTTTTTGGATAGCCTTTAAATTAAATAAACCATTTCTTGCAAAGGGATAGGGACGAAAATATTAAATGCAAATTTTTTTGCTGAATTTGGGCAGTCCGAATGTGTTCATTTCACTAAAACTGAAACTTCTAATAAGCAACTTTGTATACAAAAATATGGTCCCAATGTTACATAAACCGCACGTAAGTATTTAAACTCTTGTTTCATTTGGGTAAGATTGAGCTTCTTGAGAACAAAAGTTGTATAAGTAGCAGACTGTGGACAAAAGTTAATTAGGCAGTAGACCGCGTTTTTTAAGGAAAATGTTACGTACCCGGCATGGACCTGTACGGACCCGATTTTTCTGATTCTAGGGACCCGGTTTTCAATTCTAGGGTCCCGAATCGGGTCCCTAAACTACCTTTAAAAAAACCTTGCAGTAGACTATACTATTTTTTTCCTACAAGTTTTCATGAATGAGCGCAGCTCATTTTATTAGCTAAACGAAGACATCAAAATTACGCTACAACGAACTAACAATGCAATTAACTACACAAACTACACACTACACGTTAGAGCAGGGGTTCCCAACCTTTCTCTTACCATGTACCCCTTCAGCATTTCAACAGATAAGTATGTACCCCTTCAGCATTTCGATAGATGCACATGTACCCATAAGATTTCCTATAACAATACATTTTATCATGATTATTCATTGATATATTTAACAAAAAGCATATAGTGATTTTTGAAAAGAATATTCACTGATATATGTGTAAATATTTGGAAATATATTATATGCAAATATATTTCGCTCTTCTATTTATAACCTTAAATGTACCCCTTCGGATCGGCAAATGTACCCCTGGGGGTACATGTACCCAGAGCCGGATTAAAGGGTAGGGGGGCCCGGGGCAATTTTTAGTGGAGGGCCCTATGACGTAATTCATGACGTCATCGTTTGTAAAAGTTATGCTTTCGCTGATTAGCAAGGTTCCCGT
>Ga0210059_1003823_pt1 | contig 24220 bp, 19 predicted proteins | sample Ectturendosymbi2_FD_188042 | JGI IMG/M metagenome (GOLD analysis project Ga0210059, IMG submission 188042) | Ecteinascidia turbinata endosymbiont from Florida, USA - Sample 2 (SPAdes) (version 2) | ecosystem: Host-associated > Tunicates > Ascidians > Unclassified | place: Key West, Florida...
GCTGACTGGCATCCAAAAACGGACAACTTGGGGGTTTCCCCAAAATCGTTAATGTCAGAGGTTAAAGGTTGAAAAAATTCACACTGATTAAAAATTTTTTGGATTGCAACTGCGAAGTAGACTCATTGAAACGTGCCAAATCTGGTGATATGGACGGTGCAGCGAAAATTGACCCCATGCAGCAATAAGATGTTGAAACCTGAAGCGTACCAAATATGGCACATTGGTCGTTAGAGGGACCACTCTCCACAAACAAAACCAACCTGGCCGCAATAATAGGAAAAATTGCATAGGTAAACATTTCAACAACCCCTGCTCTCACCCCATACGCAACCGCAAGCATTTGGAGAGCCATCGCCTCCTTTTGCGCTTACGTAGCATGTTGGCGTTCTTTGGCTCATTATGTTATTGAACAAAGAGCGTTGACTTGTGACTACAACTTTCTTTTGCGAATTGGCAAACCGACGGTTTGGTTCGATTAACTGCCGATATGCTGGCAGTGCTTTGTTTGGTGATTCATCGTCCTCTCTTGACGGGCTAAGAGATGCAAATTCTTTTACAGTGAACAGCTTATTTATTTATTTTATTTGTCAAAGCGTCGTTGTACAGGCCCTATACGCGTTCGAATACATGAAATGGAGCATTATCATCTGGAGCACGGAAACCTGTTCAAAGCGATATTAGACTCAGTACCACCAGTTTGGTTTCTCTGCAAGTCGACACTGTGATCAATGGGCCACTTTAAGTTTTGATGTCTGGCAGATTAACGAAAGATGTTTATGCTGGTTCCAGGCACTTCCAGCTACGACGAAGACGTTACTTCAAATCTGTTGGATTTTATTACAGAAACTACACCTGTACGAGAGGCAAACGACGACATTGCAGACCAAGAACAAGAGGCCGAAAGTTGGATCAATTATACCATTTCAATTCAATTCAATTCAATTACAATTGCAATTACTCTCTGCTGAAAACATCGAATTATAATTACTCTTACAGTTGTAATTAATTACAAATTGGAATTGCAATTATTTTTTATAGAACAAGAAAATGAAAACAGTACATGCAGATATGTTGGATGATTCCAGAAGTGGTGCCAAGACAGGTTTTGTTGCGGTGCCAACCTCAGTTGTGAGCTGTGGAGAGCAGCACTCAGAGTTTTGCAATGCTTATCCCGAAACCTTTCGCCTACTCTGACATCTCACAAATTCCGACCATCTGCAGAACCCCAGCCTCGTATTCCCTGCAGAAATTGTCTGCGGAACGGTGGATGTTCAGTGCAAACAATGTTTTAACAATTTAAGCAGCAAGTTTCAACTGCGATTGATCATGGAATACGGTCTTCGAAACATAACAGAAACAAAACTAAGCATTCTACCAGCGCAGCGTAAACTGAACGAACTGAATTCACTGTCGGTTAACCGAAATGTTGACAAACGATTAACAAGGAGACAAGCACGCAATTGCGGTTATTTACACTAAATTAAACAAGCAGTTCAAATGCACAAATGCTATCCAAGTACGATTTCAGTACTGGTTGTCAAACTGCAACTGATCGCTAATTCGTCAATAACAAACAATTAAGAGTATGTGCCAAAACGATATGGGTTCCACCAAGCACATTAGCTAGCAGTTTGGCATGGCAGAATTTGGGCTATGCGCAGAGCTGAAAACATCACTTATTGGGAAATAGAAAACGAGGGGGAGAGCGACTGGGCAATTGCCCTCTCGAAATGTTCAAAAACATTTTGAAAGCGCCAAAAACTTTTCAGTTGTTAGGTAAAACAACACTTTGCAATTATTTTGCCTTCCCTCGAAAATATCACGCGGTTGCGGCCCTAGAGAAGCAAATCTATGGCGAATTTCTCACGAGGAGAAACAGAAAAACAAGTCGTACAGCCATCACTGTCGCAAACTGCGCTAATGGACACAAAGGAGCAACGAATCGTCGAGGCCGGAATAACGGCAATATACGTCAAAGCCTGGATTGTGGTTCAAGACGGCACTAAATGCACCAAAACATTTTCCAGTGTTACGTGAAATCGATTTCCTTTTTTTTGAAATTGCTGAATAATTCAACTTCGCCGCATTTGCGGACAGACGCGTAGCCAGAAATTTTAATAGGGGGGCAAACAACAACCGAGTCTCAACATTTAAATTTTGATGTCCCTAGTTGTTAAACATCATCCATAAAACGTGCATTTTTCTGGCATTTTTTTCCTAAACAATTGCGTTCAGATTGGAGCCGGCAAATGATACGACTGCTTTCATTGAATTGACAAGTTCTAAAAGTGTTGACAGCGACGTTCCAAGCTTCTACTTTGGATCAATGCCCCATTTGCTCGTAAAACGTTCCTGCATAAGCGTTTGTGAAAATCTCGATGCTAGAAGTACACGATCTGAAGCAGGCTATGCTTTTAGCAGCCAATATTGCACTTGAGCAAGAAGTCATCGTAGCTGGTATTCCGATGACACTTTTTATAATTAGACGCGTCTGATATACACCAACACACATTCAATCGAAGCCGAGTATCGACTTTGTTTTGCGTCTAAGATACCAACTTTCGAAGTAGGCTTTCTACAAAACGTTCGCGCATATAAGACGTGGATCCTGCTGTCGTCCAATTCTTGAGCGATTAGTTGACGTATGCAGCTGATAAACGTAAACGCTAGAGCAGCTTTTCTGAAACATTTGTGGTTCACGGTCTCCTATCAAGTTATGGAATGCTCAAGACGAAACGTTGTAATAAATATTCGAAATTAGTTTTTTTTATCGCGTGCAATGCAACAGATTTATTTAACGAAAATTGGCGTCAGGCCGAAGCCTAAATAATGCTTCTTGACGGGAAGGTTAAGGTGAGCGCTGCGGCGAGTCACTCAGTCACTTTAATTTTAGGTTTAAAGGTTTTAAATGTTTCGTCACAAATTAGCTTTTAGTCAGTGTAGTAGTAATCGAAATGTCCGCAGACCCTGTCAGCTCTTTAAATCACATTCACGGAACCCTTGAATCAAATTCCCGGACCCTTTAGAAATTCACGGATCCCAGGCTAAGAATCCAGCGTTAGAGTCTGTTAGCGCTTTTGAAAAATGTTTGGATTTTTGATAATCCGTAAAATGTTTTTCGCTACGTTGTTTGATTTATTCCCTAAAACTTTTGTAGCTACTTTAGTTCTTTAAATTGGTTTGGTGAGACTTTGCTAAATTGACCGACTTCATTGAGTTATACAATAGAATTAAAATGTAAACACCATGGTAACCCCAGTATTACAAAACTTACTGACCGCGCTCAGCTGCATGTATGATATATTATTACTACACATAACTAAAAATTTGTACAAATCGCGGGCTTCTAGAAAACACAATAACTTTTCTGCGCAATTTGAAGTCCTAAAGCGAAAAAATTCAATTTAGTTTCATTTTAGTCACATGCGCTTTATCGAGAAGACAGACTGCAAGATGTCTGTACGTAATGGCGGTGTCAATACCTCCGGCACGTACGGAATTGCATTTTTCACAAAAAAACGTGTTTTCAACAACATGTACAACTAGGTAATTCCAAACGTCCTACTAAATACTTTTCTCGTTTCGATTCATCGCAGCATAGACCAACAGATAAAGATTTTGTACCGATTTCCCATGCAATCAGATAGGCAGGACGCTCAGTTTGGGACCAGACATGGAGTCCATCCAGTGGCGTGCAGAGGTCTGGTGATGCTCGGGGCGACTGCTTGATTGTATGCCCCCGTACCAAATTTTAGTATTGAGCAGTGGCGTATGGTGGTCATTGTTGCTGGATATACGCTGTTTGTGACGTCACAATATAACGTCATATTCAGGTTTGCAAACCAAAGTTTTGGCGAAATTTGTTGACACAACATGCATATTATTCTACACGCGCTCGCCTTATTCGTTGTTGTACAATGTGTCACTGTAATGAAAATTAATTATCAAATCTCGAAGTTAGGAGACCGGAGCAAAACACAGCACTTAACGCTAGGTTAGAGCAATTAATAACAGCAAAAATATCCGGCAACGCGTTAAAACAGGAGAGTAGAACACACTCGAGGCTACGGCAGTGCAGCTTACAGCTTCAAAAACAGCAGGCTCTGCGATTGTCTCGTCGAATAGCAGTCGAGCAGAGAAGGTATGCAGCTGTGATGGACACCCAGGATTTTAATTAATTCGAATTTTTGGTGACGGCAGTTAGCGGCAGGCCGAAGCCTGAAATTTGCCCCCTGCCGGGGCGATTTTGGGTGAACACTCTTGCTCAAGGAGTGCTACGACAGTTCACTCAGTGGCCGTGGATCGAACACCCAACCTTCCAGTTGAGAGGCGGATACTTTACCACTGAGCTAGTGCCGTCCAGGATTGACAGTTGGAAACTTGCTGAACTACACAAGAATTGAGAATGTGCGCAAAGTACGCAAGAAAACTTCCGTTTTTATAATGCGGATCTTAGCCTATGTACAACTACTGAGGGGAGAGAACAGACAGGGACACCAGAGCAGCGGTATGGCAGGGGGCCAGTAAAAGGGTTGATGGCAATGGAAACTTATGAAAACCAAAAAATTGTTACCGATCAGCCCACGTTTTTTTCTGCTCATCAACAATGTTGACTTAAAAAATAACAATAGAAATTATAGAAAACCTCTCTGAATTTTGTGGGTGCGCGAATAGTTGCAATAAATATGTTTCAAGTCGATCTTGATCAACCATGGTATTACCTATGATACTGCTACGAAAAATGCACCTCCGCCTCTACTCCCGTTGCCCCCTTTCGAAGTGGCAGGGAGCAATGCCACTGTCATGACCCGGTTCTCCGGCGTCCCTGAGAACAGATACGGGCGAACCGTTATAATCAACCCCTGAAATGCCATGCAATGACGAAGCTCAGAATGATGCGCATAATTGCTCGTATTGCAAGCACAGGTATGTGGCTATATCAACACACCCAGGTTTGCCACATCAAAAAAACGAAACGGGAACGTAGTGATGCATCAAAAAGTCAGCTAAATGAAGCAAGTTGAAATACTAGGACAGTTTTGAAATTTGGCTCAAAAAAGCATTTAACGTCCATAATTATCTTTCAACCTTTTTTTTGTGAGTTTCACTTGATCGCACGATCTGGGAAAAGTCACGTAACTATCAGTTTGATTGGGTGTGCGTCGCACATGATCGGCATAACTTGTCTTTACAGGAACTTTTTGATCACTGGTGCCTTGAAGAAGTTACGTGTATAACATGAGAACTAAGACTTGGTTTGTGGCAGCCAGGTATGTCTTTTATCTGCCGGTGCCACGCGTCATGCTCGACCTCAACCAGCATAGCTTAAAATTCCAGAAGTTCTTGCTGGAGCATGGTCAAAATTGTGAAGTCATTGTATGTCTGTCCCCTAAAGACAAAAAACAATTATTGGTTGTTGTCCTCATTCAGGTCTTCAGGAGTTATACGTAGACTCGCCCAAACGAACGCTATGACACCCGCCACTTTGTATGATAGTACAGATAGTACAGTAAAATATTACATGATTTGTTAAAACGCCGAAATTGTGCTTGACATTATATTCAAACAAAAGCCACACAAAAAGCGCTCACAAAGTTACGTGGTATTCAAAGCTCAAACTCGGCTGATCACAAAGGTCATATACACGATTGAGCGAAGAATGGGAAGAAGAATGGCGTTAACGCAAAAGCAAGACGTCAACTGGAAACATTTACATCCAAATGAGGCCTACATTGGCAATGTGAGCACCTTCGTGGCAAATCCACCAAAGTTTCAGCAAAACACTGATTTTATGCCCAATCACGAATATTTCCGGGTATCCGAATAAACGAAGACGAATTTTAGACCGCTATCAAGGGGTTTGCTGGAACCACTTCCAATTACAGATATGTAAAATCGCAAGTCAAATGTGAAATTGCTGACGAGACAATCGAATGGCTTTCTCAACCCTATTTGCCCCGAGATCTAGTGCGTCCTAGCAGTGGATTGAAAGAACTAATCATGCGATGAAGGAAAAACAGGGCAAAAATGTGCAGCGCATTTCTGCATGAAGAGACATTTGCTCACACCTAGCAATCCCACGTGAACCCTCTTTCACTTGGATCAAATTTACTGACAAACTATCGATTTTGCAATGCAACAGAAATTGGAATGCCTGAGCTCGATGAGGGATGCATGGTGAGAACATTCACATCTCAGTTCACATGACTTGTTTGTTTCTTCTTTGCTAAATTAACATAGCACGAAAATCAACACCAAATGTTGTTTACATTTGATTGAAGCTTTCTAATTCAAGGGCGTTAGATTGAGCGCTGAACCACATCATTCCTTATAAACGCTTCTTGTTTTGCTTGTTTGCCAGTTTGATGCAATGTAAGACACGTCGTTTCTTTGCATGAATATTCTACAATAGTATATCTAAGTGATGTGCGTGGAATACAGAATTTGATGAGGAATAAGCTGTTTTCAGGAGGATAACCTTTGTTTTAAGCAGAAAGAACAAAGATTTCAAAGCTTTGTTTGTACTTTTCTGGCAAAGACGTTTTCATTGTGATTTGATGCATGTATCAAAAAGTATCTGCAATGGTCTTATTACAACATGGTAACAACTGAAGAAGTGCGAAATGCTTCCAAAATACCTGAAGCGGAAAATATACAATGAATGCGGGCTGTTTTGAAAGGACAGTGCTTGAGTCCTAAATTATAGTGTTATTTCGAGTTTGGCGAGAAACCTCAACGTACCTCGGATAATTAACGACCCAGTTTCATTGATACATGTCGCTACCGTTACGACGCAAGCTCCTGCCGCATTGTAAATTGATTCCTGCTTCTCAACGTGCAACGACAGGTTTTGGAATTTTGGCAGCCTGAGTCATTTACGACAGCGTGGTCCAACGACTTTTGACCTACGGGCCATTTTACAAAAACGTGACAACTCGCGGTCCACTTCCAACAAAATGTTGTATAAAACATCAGATTCACAAGACTTATACTAAGATGAAAAGTGAAAATAGGTGAGTTAAGTGAGCGTGTCATTGAAGTCATTTCCACAATAGCAATAAACAATTTATTACGAATCTCTATCAGTGCGATTCTTCTTGTTAAAGCTTCCTTGACGCTATTGTTTCAATACCAATATGTTAGTGGTAGCAAGTCGGAGAATATGGTCCGGTGTTTCGCTTTCCATTCGATTTCATTTTGTTTATTTGACTTGCTTCACGGCAGAAAATGTACTCTCATACATGCATGAGCTTCCAAACGTCGAGCGAATTTTTAGTGCGAAATCTTTCGGTTTGGGAAACCTATCTTTGCTGACTAATTTCTCAAGATCTCTACAGTTTTGTCTAACGCTGTTAATATTATTATCAACAGATGTTATTCTTATTCTACTTGAACTGGCGTACTGTAACATACACACAATCAACACTGACAAAGCTGGCCGACTTTAGTGGCCCGCGGGCTTGTTGTTGCACCACGCTGGTTTACGAGATTGTAAAACTTTATGGATCGACATAAAAATCGTTTTATGAAACTGAAAAACTGATATAGTTCATTCACTTTGTTTGTAAACTTGTTTTTAATCTGATCAGGAATGCATTATTAGATAAGTATTTTTTGGTATGTGTGTATAACAGTTTAGAAAGTTTGATGGCGTTATCCAATTTTCGTTTGGATTCCTGAATTTGCACATATCATTCCTTGCGATATGTTGTATCCCGCGGTTTAGGAAACCTGGTTTTAAGCATTTTAAATGGTTATTTAAACAAAAACTCTTTTTTTCTTGACTTTCATACGAGACGTGTTTTCAAAGGAACAAATAATTTTACGCACATCCCTGAACTAGGTCTTTGCTTCGCATTATACTTTGGAACCGGGCGCCCCAAAGTGAAGTTGGTTGCGAAAAAGGGTTTTCTTTTCAAATTTTCGTTGTTAACGTAGTCTTTTTAATATCCGGCTGCAATGATTCCGTAAGTTTTAACCTTGTGTTTCATCAAAAACATATTGATGTGTTCAAGCTGAACCTTAACAGAGTTTTGAAGTTTGTTGTTTTGCACATTTCCGCTCAAGGATGGATGGCCCTAGTCTGCGTAGATTGAAACGTAAGGCCTACATCGATATTAACTTTTCTATCAAGCATTACTCTCTATATGCTAATTAAATTTTTATAGAATGTTTATAAAAGGGCCCCGGTCATACGTATCAAGGCTAGAAAATGTTAATTCTGTGTTGTACGCTTGCAAACTGTCTGTTTTTATTTTCAGGCAAAATAATTTATTTTAGTTGTGCTAAATTTTGAATAGGAAATCGATTTCACGCTTTGAATAAAATGTTACGACTGATGGTGCGTAGTGTTACGTGAAATCGATTTACAAAACATTTTTGCTGATTGGTTCCTTGTTTATCTCCCTTGTGGAGAGTATAGTTGTTTGAGTTAAAAGTAGTAGGTTACTTGTAGTTCACAAAAAAACTAAAATGCTGTACTGGATTGATTAGTCTAATATTTGCCTTATTAGCATTCAGCATGTTGTAATTTGAAACGAATACTTTTGAAACCTTTAGTCACAAGTGCATTTCCAGCGGCCGGTGTTTTCCTGAATAATGAAGGAAAAAGCTGAAACATATCTCTGCAAACATTTTGCAGATCACTGAATACACACTATGAACTGCTGCAAGAGTTTTGGTGAAATGTGATGAACGTTGCTGTCATTTCAAGAATATTTTTTTCCGAAATGTTATCTACGTAAAAACCGTCGAATAATCAAAGCATTGTTATGAAAGAAACTTCGAACAATCAAAGCATTATGTGAATTTCAAAGTTGACTTTTTAGGAAGTAGAAAGCTAAAACGATATAAAAAATAAATACCAACAACTGACAGTATAAACAATACAGTTTGTCTTTAACCATATTTCAAAACTTTTCACTGGCTTTCATCAAACTCTTTATCCTTATATGTTGATACATTAAGCCATGTGGTAATAAATTGGTTCTGTAAAATGTTCAAAAATCAATTTTAGGCGTTTTAACATTGCATCAAAAAACATAAAAATGTAATCAAGACGTTAAAACAAAGCAGCAAATGCAGAACATAGCGAAGCCGTTAAAATTACAAAAGTGGACATGCTTCGCACTTTCTGAAAAGTGCTTTTTAACAGCCTCCTGTACATAAACATACAGATTCAGAAAAGTTCAAATCGGTATAGTAAAAGTCGTAGTTGTCTGCTGTGGCTAGTGTGGCTAGTTTCACTTAAATTGTAAAATCGTTCATAAACTTGTGTTCTGTTCCTAACAAAATCAAGTATCTGGTATAAGGCATACCTATAGGATCGTTGCTGTAGTTACAGTAGAAAACGTAGTTATTTACTGTACATCCACAATGGTTTTCACATTATGACGCCCTCGATATAAAATAGTTTCATTGCTTCTAAAGCAGACAAAGTAGACAAACACGTTTTGGTGGATCTAACACCACACATAGGGGAAGGTGGGACACAGTAGGACGAGGGGCACAGTCGTCTTTTTTGATTTATTCAAAAACTTGAAAACGTTGAACTTTAAAATTTCCATGGTGATTTAGTCTCATACCAGCCACAAAAATAAAGTGAAATTTTCGTTTATAGGCAGCCGTTGTTACGAATTACAGAGAAAGTTGTGTTTTTGCAACCCAAAAGTAATTTATAAAATCGCATTTAGATTTGAGTTTTGCCCACGTTAATCAGCATCTTCTGTTCTGAGTTTTTGTGACGTTGTAGTCAGGGCGGTGCTACATTATTTGATAATGCCAGATTTTAAATTCTTTTTGAGTTGAGTTGGTACTTCTTCATTTTATTTTTTAGGTATGCATTGGGGCACATCTGACAAAAAAATGGGGCACAATTGACACCTTCCCACTAGGTCAGTCTAAACAAGGTAAAGCTTGAGGGGTTGTAATGGAATGCAGTACAGAATGATTCTAATCTAAGAGCATTTTTAGTTTTGTTATGTGCTTAGAGGCACATTATATTTGTATGGTAAAGCATGAATTTCAGCATACTGCATTGGTTTCATTGAATATTTGGTAATCATCAAATTTGTTTTGCCATACAGTGATAGTGGGTAATTAGAAGGTAAAAAAGTGGAGAGGCAGTCAGCAAGTGCCTACTTTACATGGGATATCAAATGAACATTATGCAATGCATGCAACCCAACTTTTTTGACCGGTCAGGTGTACCGCATGCTCATGTCGATTGTGCACCATGCATGGGGTACACTCGACAGAAAAAGTACCCTTTTTAAATTGATTGTAAAGTTTTTTCTGAAGGGCGTTGTTTTTATTTTTTGGAATGATATTGCGTATATAGAGTTGCTTTATTGTGTGACAAACTTTGAGCTTGTTTGGACTTGAAATAAAGTAGCAGTGGTCGAAAATGCAAAAACGTGTCGACTGTACCCCACCTTCCCCTACACCTAATTTGGCACAAGTCTTGCACAACGCTTTTATAGCAGAGTCTTTTCAGTGGTTTTGTTATAGGATATTAATTGATTTCTAAAAATCAGTACACCTTTCTCGAAGTTATCTTAAAAATTTTAATATCTGTTTCTCAACATATAAAAGCTTTATTGCTACGATTATTTTTGCTGTGCTCAACTGAAACTAATCACAAGCCAGTGGAGATGAATTCACATGAACTCAATTCACTGGGAATTGAAGTTCACGAAAGGGATTTATGGCTTGCAACTTTCGCGTAAGTTGCTCCGTTGTTTTGTTTCGTTTGTTTTCAGTTAGTATTCTGGATGTTGGATATAATGAAGAGAAAAAATTTTTTATTATGCTGGTTTTGAAATTCTAGTCTGGATTGGTCTGCGGCGGAATCTACATTAAGTTTGAGTTTTTACATTTAGCTTTCCAGGGGTGGAGGTTCGCACCTCTGCCCCCCTTGTCAGTTACGCAACTTTTTCGACTGTTTTGGACGCTATGGTTCAAGGACGCTATGGTAAAACGTTTTGGACGCTATGGTAAAACGCTATGGTTCAAGCACGCGTTTGCTGGTCTATAGTAAAAGCGTCCACGTCGTGGTTGTTGACAAAAAAAGTTTAAACCTGCTGAGATGAACAACCACGTAAAAATGTTCTTGAACCCTTGAAAATTTGACAACTTTTTATCGTAATGATATCGGAGTCAGACGCAAAGGTTGTAGAGGCAGGGCTGATTGGTTCGATTATTACATTGCCATCAATAACGCCTAAACTATCGTTAGCCTAGTGTGAGATTTACGATGGAATACCTGAACTAGTTTAATGCATTGCTATGAGCTACTTTCATGCTGTCACCTTCTCGTGTTTTGTTTTTAACAAATAATTTGACTAGTCTGTCAGCTCGCATAAGGTCACTGGTTGAGATAGCTGTAAACCATTGCAAGAGATACAAATAACTGATCGAGATATGACGATGGACAAGGCGACTTTCTATAGGGCGAAGTTGGAAAGAGCGCAACTCGTAATAAAAACTTTGCTATATGTTAGATTAGGAAAAAGCGTTGAATCGAAGCTTTCATTATTTTGACAAGTCATTTTAAACGAAAATGAAAACCTTTGATTGTTCCTACACACAACAGACTCACCACCCTGTTTGTAAATATCAAAATTAAAACCTTGTTTGTGAACTTGCTCTTTAATGTTTTGTTGGGTAAATCTTGAATAAGACACATACAGTATGGACTATGTTACCACCTATGGTAAGAAAAAAGGAAGTGCAAATTTAAAAATCGAATGTTGCTACTTATCCAGTCAGACTTGCGTATCTGTCAATAAATGCGCACCTCTGCCATTCAGCTTTCTAAATTCAGTGCTTCGTCAGTTCAAGGTGAAATTGGTGTAAAGGCAGTTGCGTGCAAGAGAGCTAGCCAAGCATGCTAAAACAAGTGGCAGCTTTTTACTGACAGGTTCTTGTGAGAGAGAAACTTTTGTCCCTCTTTTGCTTTCGACATTTATCCAAAAAGCTAAAAGCACGATTTTTGCTAATGATAGATAGATAGATTTACTTGGCGGTACTGAATTACTTGCGCTAGATATACTCTCTAAAACAGCGAAAACGTCGGAGCACCGAAAAAACACAGGTTATTTAGTCAGGTGCCCCATAAATTAGCTGAGATTGATGAAGGTTTCCATGATGAAAGATTGTGTCGACCGCAAGTCGTGCTGTTGCAGTCCGATGTTTAAGTTGCGGAATTAATGACCAAATTGTGAAGAGGTTACTCTTGTCGCGCACAAATGACCATAATGAGCGCAATTTCAAGACCTGACGTGTTTTCACCAAACTGAAGAACAAAGTGCAGCAAATATACAAAAGCAAATATAGCAACAAGCAAATACAGCAGAAAAATGTATAATCCAGAACAGTTACCATGCAGTTTTTGCCAACAACTTATTTTGGCTGATGGAGTCAGTGCTGGCGCTACCATTAGGCGAACTAGGCGGCTGCCTAGGGCGCTGCCGCAAAGGGGGCGCCAAAAATACAATTGTGTGGTTCAATAAGTGACGAACGTTCACCAAAAAAAAAGAATGAACTTGATGAAAGTGAATGAAACACCCGTTTACGCACTTTATGAGACGATAAAGGTACTGTTGCAACCTCTCCTTTGGTGGTGCGTTGAATGTACGATTCACTACGAACGGGATGAACGCGAAGAACAACACCCGTATATTAGTGGCGCGAACAAGCTATAATGGAGTGATTGCGGCGTGGAATCTCCGCCGATATTAACTTGAGAATGATTGAACATAATGACTAGCGCACGCGGAGAGTGATTGAGGTGCATGATCTTTATTGTTGCTTGCTGCCACAGTGTAAAGCTTTCCGATCGCAACAATGCTACACTATCAGGTTTACTGCAGAAGGGTTAATATTTTTCCTAATAATTTCAATTCCACACATATTAGACAAACTATGTTGCAATTTGGTATAAATTTTATTCATGTAATAAACGTTTCTAATGTACAAAGCGTCCTTCGTATTTCCGTGACGAATGAGATGAGTAGAGTAAGGATCTTTCCGTAGGAGGGGCGGGCGCTAGAATGGATCTTGCCTTGGGTGCTCACAAGTCTATCAATGGTGTGCTGTCAGGACCAGCAAAGCATGCCCTCCAGGCCATACTTTATCAAGCTAACGGCAAAAATCTAAGGTTGGCACCTCTGTTCGTTTCAATTCTTGGTTACTGAATTTTCCTGGCTGCGCCGCTTTTACCCGTGACGTGTATGTCGGAAAGCCTTCACTAAATCTTCTTTCGCAGTCATCAAGTGTATTAGGAAACGTCAGATTAGGAAACGCTGCCGAAACGCCAGCATTATTGGCGTTAGTAGTCTAGTTAACCACTCAGATTTAGATTAGAGGACGCACCACCTTAATATACGTAACAAAGAAATACCAGCTGGCATGCAACATAACCAACATTGGTAATCTTTGCGAACGTCAGAGCTTTGTTTTGCATGGAGACCTTCGACGATTGTTACGACACCAGACTGTAAAAACGTTTTTGAGGCCTATACTAGAATTTTTGTTTATGTGAATGCTGTAACGTCCAGGGGCGGATCTCGCCAGTACGTTTAGGGGGGACGATATCAGTAACATGTGGTAATCAAGTCTCATTACAGGTTCACTACTAAAAGAAAGATGAAGTATACTTCACAACATTGTTGTGATAAAACAATGGACACAAAATGGCCTTATATTACGAATACTGTTTTCTTAGTTGTACAAAATCATGGTTAATAAAGTCACTTAGGTTTCAGGGGGGGTGATCGCCCCAATCGCCCTCCCTGGATCAGACCGTGGTAACGTCTGTTACTTGTGTAGATAATATTTTGATGAATTTGGTATTCAAATAAACTCGGTATGCATCGAATAAATTAGTTTGATGTGAAAACATCGTCCTTAAAACGTGTTTTGGATGAAGGGGTTTTGGAATGGACCTTTCCTAGGACGCACCGGTAAATTTAAGATGCACAAAGAGAATGCGTTTGTTTACGTTTAAACAGATTGTGCCACGTTTAATTGAGCAGGATGACGTCATAAACTATGAGGGGGCGATGAAAATGGATCTTCTCTAGGGCACTGGAATTGTTTGCGCCGGCCATGGGATGTAGCACATGCGTCTTGCGTATAAAGATGGAAAACTTTTGGAAACATACGAAAAATGGTGAAAGGGCTTTTTGGAATAATTTAACTATCGCAATGCTTTGAACTTTTTAAAGCAAAATGCCAGGTGAGCCACTTGTACAAATGACACAGCCAGTGCATTCAGTTCATTATAGGGTTTCACCCTGGGTACCCGTTGGGGCATCGTGCGTAGAGTCACTTTTCCAACAGGTTGAAAGTTTCTCCAGGGGGGGTTGCTGGCCCTCCGCTGGATAAGACGACTGGTGGGCCCTTCACCTAGGCATGTCGTCGTGTCGGTCCCCCGATATTTAATTGGAAGCCTGGACACTCCCGCAGCAAGTTTGGTGAAAAACGAGGGGGCCACTCCACTTGAAAGAATTACTGCGGTAATCTTTGTGTAGGAGAGGCCAAATCCAATCAGCTCATGCTGGTAGCAGGAGGTCCCGCGGCGATCACTACAGCTGTTCACTACATCTGAAAGTATACATTTAGTTGAGGTGCACAAATTATCTTGCACCTTGGGCGTAATGTTTGTCCTTAAGTTAGTGTTGAAGGCTGCACAAATGAGCATAATATTCAGTTCAAATTTTATTTAGATTCGCTCCGAGGCGGATGCATGCCATCACGTAGCAATAAAATATAAACTAATATGGCAATGACGAGGTTTGTTGTCTGTGGTCATTACAGGGAATCCTTTTATTCCGATCACTGTAGTAGTGTTCATTTCTCTGTCTCTTAAACCGATGATTCCCAGCCGGTGGGTCGCGGCCCCAAATTGGTTTTAACGCGTTGTCGGATATTTTTGCAGTTATGAACTGCTCCGTCTTAGAATACCGCTGATAATTTATGTTTATTACAGTGACAAATAGTAGCCTACTACAACGAGTAAAGAGCGCGTGTAGAATAATATGCACAGGGACGCCTGAAGATGGAGGCATGGCGGAGGCATTCATCCCTCTGTTCTTTCAAAAGGGGAGCAACGGGGGCGGATGTGCCTTTTCATCATAGGTTTAGGAGAGGCCAAATTTTTGGGTTTGTGGAGGATTTTTTCCCGAATTTCTCCAAACTTCTCCGAAAAGTTTTTTGTGCAACTTTTGCCTACAAATTCTCTCCTACCAAGATCATTAAGACCTTTTTTGTTGTGACCTCCAAAAAAGGTCTTCGTGTGTTTTTCTGCAAACTTTGGGCGCCATTTTTTGAAGTCAAGCAAAGTTGGGCGCCATTTTTAAGCGGATTTTCAGGGATGTTGCCCAGATTTTAAGCAAATCAAACTTTCGGGGGTTCGCTTTCACCTTCTGCACTCCCACCTCCAACACCACTGCTGTTTATAGCATTGTCATAGGTAATTTCGTAGTTTATCAAGATCGACTTGAAACATAGTCATTGCAGCTTTTCAACCACCCATAAAATTCAGAATGATTTTCTATGATTTCTGTTATTATTTTTGAGGTCAAGTTTGTTGATGAACAGAGACAAACATAATTGGCAACGATTTTTATTTAATACGTTTCCACTACCGTAAACTGTTGTACTGCTCCCCCTGCCCTACCGCTGCTCTGGCGTCGCTACATATGCATGTTGTGTCAACAAACTTCGCCAAAACGTTTGTTACAAACCTGAATATGACGTCATATTATGACGTCACAAACAGCGTACATCCAGTAACAATGACCACCATACGCCGCTGCTTGCTTAATACTAGGATTTGGTAGGGGGGCATCCAATCAAGCAGTCGCCCCGGGCATCACCAGATCTCTGCACGTCACTGGTCGTCTTACAGATTAGCATATGTGCTGTTTGTTTTGCAAAAAATGAAACTACAGTGAATCTACCATGTGAAATGATAGTGCCTTTAATCTTGTCGGGTGTTACTTGAACATCTTCAGATTTGTACGTAATACCTGGGGTCGGGCGCTTATGTAATATTATCGAATGGGGTCGCGAGATCAAAAATGTTGGCAACCAATATCTTAAACCAAGTACGGAAATGTCAATGCAGGGCGTCAAAAATCAAAAGGCTATCAACTACTAACGCTAGTAACGTTATGAGGAAGTGCGATTTCATTGATATTTGTTGCAGTATTACTGGTAAAGTTTTATGTTTGAGCAGTGAGACACTAAAAATTGTCAGTTTTTGAAGCATTATGTGCTTGTGAAATCCTTTAAACCGCTATAATAACAAATAAGCCGCAAAGTTCGCAAAATAGCTTTTTTTGGCATCAGAATTACACCAACCACGGGTATTTACCCGAATGATACGGTTCCACTGTCGTTTTGTATATTTTCGTTTTGTATGACGAGTAGAAAATTACTGACTAAAATCATGCGGAGATACCCAGGGCCTCTCCTGTGACTCACATTTCATTTTTCAATATCAGAAATCGGATCAGTGTTTCATTCAACGTCGTTTGCAAAGATATTATCAAGATTTGAATGTGTTTAGAAACATTTGCAGCAAATCAACCATTAGCCAATTCCTTTGCTGCAGTCACAATATGACAGATGCCAGGTGCATGTGTTTACGACCGATAACAACTGAAAGGTCCTGGCAAGTTGTAATAACATATCGAAAGATCATTTTATGGACAGAAAACATCAACGTTTTGAATAAACATGTTAATTGTTGATAAAAACTTTGCCTTGGTCAAAAGACTGTTCCCCTCCCTTAAACGTCAGGTTTGTAACCCCTGTTTAACTGTTTTTAAGCGTATATCAAATCATCGTAATCAATAACGTTTTTTATTGAATCTTATACGCATGGCTTATGACTAATGTCGAATCGTTACACAAAGACTGTGACTCAGCCACGTAACTGATTTAATAACTTCACATTTCACACCTGGTTTACCTCTTGGGAGTATCGCTGGGAAAGCAACCAACGGAATTGTTGCAATACAACCACCCCACTTGGTCATTATTTGCCCTCTGGGTTATTTGCTGTGGGTGTGGACACAGTTCTCGCCCCGCCAACCTTTCGTGACGTATTTTGGTCACATGGTCAAACCATCGTATTTGAGATCTGTCTGTTTGGAAAAGAAGCGGCTCAAAATTCAGAAGTTTACGAATTTCACAGTTGCGCACTTTATCGCGAATCATTGTCTCGTGAACTTTTCGCAAAAATTCCATCTCTGCCTTCCCTTGTACTTGCGGTCACACTCTTTCGGTCATAACCCAAGATCCATTAGGCCTACCATAGAATAGAATTGAAAAAAGTCCAATGTGAAAAGTCACAGCTCAGCGCTGTTTGAAATCTCCCGTTTTGTGAACATGGAACGTGCACATTACTGCGTTTGCTTCACCAATCCATGTATTAATCACCTTGTTCCGCCTTTCGTCACTCGCGAATCCCACCGCAAGGTACTTGAACTTCTCGACCTGCTGCAGTTCAGCAACAATCCGCTCAATTGGAAGGTAAACTGGTTTGGGCTTCTGGAAAGACGAACTATGGTGCCTCGGTCTCATTCGTGTTCATTACCACACGCAGGCTGTCGTCCTTATTGCTGACTGGTACATAGCTGTGGTCTTTGATGTGTCTAGCAGCATTTTATCTTTTGCTGATGAGGTTGCATTACTTTGCTACTCTGCGAGTGAGCGGCTTCCCAAATTTCATTTTAACCCTTGCCACAACTTGGGCTCCGGGTTTTCGCACCTCATTTCACCGTGAATGCAAAAAAGTTGGGCGGTTTACTGACGCCGGTCCGCATACGTTAATTCCTTTGGTAGGATAACATCTTTCACCCCCTGGTTTAACCAAGCGTTTAGTTTTACCATACTTCGTGGTTGTCATCCCGAGCCCTACATAGCCGAGTACCTGATAAAATGACAGCTGCCTTGAACAACCGTCACTGCGCTTCCACGTCCGCTGTGCATTCAAAAAGCTTTCGGTTTAAGGAGGGTTAGCTGCAAAGATATTTTCCAGATCCCTGTCTACCAGAGTTCCCTACTTTATTCGGTATAGGACCTCGTATAGTCCTGTACATTCGTGTTAGCCCTGTTGTTTTTTCTGAATGTAAGTTGCAGACTAGGTGATGATCGATCGACGGTTCTCCAATCGTTTTGACGCGAACACCCAAAATTATTACTGTTTGGAACAAGTCAGCTGAATCTATGCAGAACTTAATCACCTGACCATTATTCCAACGAATCTCGGCATCAGGTTTGCTTGTGCGAATATCTGTGTTGGAAAAGAGCGCAGTGTATTGTAAAGAGCATTCATTTATGCACAGTGTATTGTTACAACACATTTACAGCAAAACTTCCCGTTGCCTGTTAGGCTAACATCACCCTGTTGACCGATCACACCTTTCTATTCACCACAGTCGTTTCCAAAGTCTGCACTGAAGTCTCAGAAATGCCGTGTATTCCTTTTCTTTAACCTTTGTAGGGCATCACTAGTTTTCTCCGGGAATTCAGGACAGCGTGCACTTGCGTTTGGGACATATACGTGTTTTAAAACAGGATCGGTCTATCAGCTTCAGCTTTGACACGCACACCTTTCCTCCCAGTACGATCCATACATCAATACAGCCTGCAAGCTGAGGGCTAAAAAGTATACCCACCCCAGCCCGGGAAGCCTTTGCTGGCTCAAAAACGGAGTAAAAGCGTTTCTATCCATCGTCCAGCTCAACAGTGTTAGAGCCATGAGGCTTAGTCGAAGAAATGCTAACAACATCCAGAGAATATCGTTTGGCTTCTGCGACCAGTTCATGCTCTTTTTCTGTGAGTGAAGTGATGTTTCATTTTCCAACCAGCATCCTGCAAGATTTCCATTTACACGCGGATTTTGAGTCTCCCAGGCGCGGATTTATCATTAGGCTGAAAAACTTAAGCCTAGGGCTGAGTTTGGTGTCCCCAAAATATTGGGAGTAAGGACAATTTCCAGCATTTCTGTAAGCAATTTGTTTGTATTTTTGTTTTGGTTCAACGCACGTTTTTTTACTGTGCCGCTGACAAAAATCTCTATAGAAGAATGAGCGCGAAGGACTGAAGTGAATGACCATGAGCATTCTCTTTTTATGGGGTTGATAATTGGTTATTGTTACGTATAATATGTGGGACAAAAGGACTGAATCAGTTTTTCAGATTACAGGAGGCCAGTGAGATATTTTCGTTCAGCCCAAGTCTCCCTCTTGTTGCATTTTATGGGTAGATACGGGGTAAAAACAAGACTAGCCTGCACTGTAACCAAGGCTGCAGATATTCAGTGCAGCAAAATGTCAACTGAATGTAATGCCGCGCATGTTAAGTTGGGATGTTCTTTGACTTCAATTGTTTTGCAGTAATCTTGGGCCATTCGGTTCTAGAGCTCTATGCATAGAAAAAGATTTTAACTACCATTGAACTAGACACATATATTGAAGTATTAATAGGCCAATTTGTATCTTGAGCTTCATAGCTTAGTTAGCAAAGTGATTTTCACGTGCAAGTTGTTTTCTGTTTTTCAAAATAATCAGGATAACGGTGGATCTACAGTAGGCTCACTTGCATTAACTTGAGAATATCGAAATGTACATATGAGAGTGTTTCTAGCAAGCGAAGGAAAGCATCTGCCAAAGGAGATTCACTGCGAGCTGTTATTGAATTGACGAAAGCAATAACTCAGGTTCAGTGTGCCAGAAATGTCAACATCAGAAGTGGATAAAGATCCTGCGTTTTTCGTTCGGATCCGGAGTCAAAAATTTGCGAGAAACCGGGCCCTGAGTCACTTTTCACTTTCGGCAGCAGCAGGAGCCTGCTTGGGTTTCATATATGGCATTTCTTAAGCAAAATGTTGCTGACTTTCGGTTGAATCGATGGCAGCCGAAGTCTGAACAGAAGTCGGATTCTCAAATTTGAAAATTTTTCGAACCCGAACCCGAACCCGGATCCGGATTCCAAAAAATTTGAAACAGGAGCGGAGACTGAATGTGTGACTACGGCCACCTCTGCTTTCCAGAAGGGACCCCAATTTAAACTAGCCTAGGGCACCGAGAATGAAAATTCCCATCTGCCCTCACCAACGCCTAGCGGATGAAAAGTACGACTTCCACTTTAGGAGGCAGATGGCTGAGATTGTGGCGAATTCTTGGAGCTATCAATACTGCCCGAAGTCCGAACGCAGTCCTTGTTCCACGCTGGGAGACTGATGCGCGATGGTTTGATTGTTTTATACGCATTTCATGGTATAGTAGTTGTTCAAGTTGCACCTTTGGAAAAGCAGTAACGCCATCATGTACACAGGAAAGTTTGCGGTAAGAAGGTCTACAAAGGGAAGGCGTCGCGACGGCTTCACTTGTGTAGGGGAGGCTTGCATTTAGTCTACTTCATGAGCAAACATGCAGCAACTACTTCCGTCAAATTTCAAATCTTATAAGGTCGTCCGTTAATTGTATTTTTTGTCCGATGATTTGAAGTGTTTTTCAACTTGTTCATCGTTCTTTGTCCGATTGTTGCTTACGAGGTTGGTGCAGAAACCTAAGATGTGATTGAGGTTTTTCAGACAAGCGAAAATGTCATTTTATGCAGACAATCCTCATGATGACTACGAAGAAGAAGGAGACATTTGGGTTATCACTATTCGTAGGTGCGCCATAGTTATCAGTTTTTTGGGCTGTGTTGAAAATGATAAATTTTATCTCTTTTTATTACTGCGGTACAGTGTAAACTTCAGGAATGCTACAAGTGAAATTTCCACGCCACCGTTTTGTAAAACTTAGTGTTTATAGTTGGTTATACGTAACTCAGCCTGTTTCGTTTATTACAATTTGAAATAACTGCTTCAAAAAATGTTTGCGCCAAGATTATCTTCGACACATTTTTCTTCCACGATTTTCCTCAATACATTTTTGAGAATGAGTGTTTTTCCAGTTTTTTCTATAAATATTCAAAAACATTTGTGTCGGAGATTTTCTAAACCTTTCTTTGATTTTTTCTCATAAGCGTAAAGTCACCGCTTTCTTTTCCAAATTAATATAATCACTGTACACTGAATTAAAAGCAATTAATCATTTTCTGTGAAAGCTACTGCATGTTATCCCGAGTAAAACAAAAATCAAAAATCTTGATTGAATAAATTGCTTTAGTTTTCTCATTATCAACGGTAAAATATTGTTTCTCATTGTCGAGACCTACCGATGCGAACAGTTAGACGCAAGTTCTCTAGGCTTTATTTGACAAAAAAACTCAACGATAACATGAAAATGCATGAAAGCGAACCACTATCTAAAGGCATCAAATTAGTACAACTCAATGCAGTTAACGCAGACGACCTGAATCAAAGAAAGGACTGGCACCGATCAGGTCGCTCTAAAAGGACAGGTGAGACAACACGTGAGACGTAATTAGACAATCAGCGCGACGCGACAGCGCGACGCGACGGCGCAGGGATGTCCGGGGCGCGGCTCAGGAATGCGCTACACTACACCTCATTCATCCAGCGCTTCAACACACACCCGTACGAATTTCGTTCCACGTTGGAAAAAACGTTCATCCGGTTGAAAAAAATAGTTAAAAATTACCTTGTACTAGTTACAGCTGACCTGGCATTTTCGTTCTCCGAAGTGGGTCATTGACATCGACGTTCAAACTCTACATTAATTTATCAAGATAATGGACTGAACGTCAGCGCCTCAAGTTTGTGCAGGGGGTGCAGTGCATCAGGGGTGCTTTCTGAAAATGAGTGTCGTCAGCAAAACAATTCTTGAAGGTTGAAACGAACTTTAACAACTTTTGTTTGGCGCAGGACTAGTAAGAAAAATGTAATGCCGTGGTGTTCATTCCCGTATTTTGGCATATTTCATTGAATTCTCGCAATGCTTTTTGCTTTAAATTGGTGCACATCAGAACTTTGAAGTTGACAGTATAAGCAAGGTTAAGACAAAAGCTGCGGATAAATGTAACATCTTGCAATGAATGTGTTGTACAAAGAATTCAGGAGTTGACTTAGTTTTATGAATAACTACCATGATTTGCTTTTTTGTCTGCAAAAGCGGTGACAAAAAACAACTGCTGATTCTATTTGAAGAAGAGCTGATGATCCTACTGAGTAGACGAAATATATGCTCTGTACTCTGATATGATCATAGGGTCTGATGCTTCGCTATTAAAGGATTCCTTTTGATAGACACTGCTGGACAAGTATTGTTTTTGCATGGACTTGGTGTTTTCAGTTTCAAACGCTTCATATGCATCAGTTTTCCTGTTTGTTTACCGACACGAACAGCAGGAAACAATGCAATTGCAATCGTGCGAGAAGCGTTACGACCACGTGAGAGTTATAACCAACACAGCGCCTCATTTACATTAAATGACTAGCCCGCACCCGTAAAAAATCGATGACTAGCCCGCACCGTAAGTGACTAGCCCGCACCCGTAAAAAATCGATATTGTTAATATCACCGCTGTTATCCACTTGACGCTTCGCTCGATTTTGATCAGAAAATTGTCGCCTTATGACATCTGCTCGAAAGATTGAGTGTTTCATCTTGTTCGTTGAAATTTCTGAACTGGTCGAGTAAGCCTCGCATTTGCTTCGATTTCTCGGCAAAGTGCAGTCAGCCTGAAACGTTATCACCAGATAGACTTCCCGCAACAGCCAGCGCAATACCGTTTCTCAACTCTTGTGTCGAGACTCATTAGGGGAAAAGGCGATTAACTTGCACTCGTGGCGGAAATTAAACAGGTCACGTCACACGAAGTCACTGTATTCTTGTAGGGCAAAATGTCTGATTGAACGTGTGGTTGGGAAAATATTTCCTGAAGCCACAAAATACAAAGCCTGTGCTTGTTAGAAATAAAATGCTCGGAGTTTTCGCCGCCAAATTGCCATTGGCTGTGACTGCAACCAAGATTGATGTTGTGTAAGAAACCTGTTCTCAATGGCTGCTGAACATAGTTTGCTTGCAAGACCCAACATCGGAGAAATAATTCCACAAAAACGAAGCTATTGCAGTTACAAGGTGCAGCGGTTGGGTTTAGTGAAACAAGGGGGGCAATGACTTGCTGAAAAGCACGTTGTTCTTCTTCTTCGTGGTTTGATTCAGTTAAGACGTCCTTGAGCGCCAAGGACTGACCTTGAGTTTGCCATCAAAACGCGTTATGTCCTTGATTCTTGAAAAACATCTTGTTTTCCTTGAATACTTTCTAGCGTCCTTGAAAATTCTTGAATATTTTTACAATTTTTGATTTAAGAAACTATTGATAACGTTGAACATTCAAGAATCAAGAATAAACAATGTAAATGGACAGAGCAATGTATAGATTTGTTCCATCTTCAACAGTTTTGTTATAAAAATGAATTTATTGAAGAAAGGCTGTGTCGTTATAATACGTTTTGTTAATCGTTCAACTTCGTACATGGTTAGCATAGCCCGACTTGCTCATACGTGATTCAAGCTTTCTGAAAGCAGCCCACCGTACCCAGTGGCGTGCAGAGGAAGGGGGGGGGAGGCGAAAAACGGGGCAACGGCCCCGGGTATCCAAAGCAAGGTGGGCATCCAAAGAGAGAAACTGCAAAAATTTAAAAAAATTTGTAAGGCTACTAAAACCATATTTGTAGGGCTACTAACACATGCTGCATGGATTTAATTTTTCGAAACTTGTGTTCTTTGTCAACACTAGTTTTTACGTACTCAACCGCCAGTAATTCTCACATCCTCAATGCCAGGGACCTATGCTCTTGTTGTGCGTCGCACACCCAATCAAACTGATAGTGACGTGACTTTGCCCTGATCAAGCTATCAAGGGAAAATCACAAAAAAGGATTGAATAATAATTACGGCCGTTTAATTGATTTTGAGCCAAATTTCAGAACTCTCCTGTTTCAACTTGCTTTGTTTTAGCTGACTTTTGATGCATTACTAGTTCCCGTTCTTTTCTTGATGTGTCAACCCTGGGTGTGCACTAATGCAGCTTCACACCTGTGCTTGCAATATGTGGATCATTTCAAGCCTGGTCACTAATTGGCAGTTGAGGCGGATTCAGTCCCGTCGCCACGGGGATGCTTTGGTGGGCTTCGCCCCTACAGGCAAAGCCCCAAGCCCCCTAATTAAATCATGGAATACTATAAATCAGTGGAGATTTTAACAAACTTTCAATATCAAACCTC
>Ga0210059_1003824_pt1 | contig 24216 bp, 21 predicted proteins | sample Ectturendosymbi2_FD_188042 | JGI IMG/M metagenome (GOLD analysis project Ga0210059, IMG submission 188042) | Ecteinascidia turbinata endosymbiont from Florida, USA - Sample 2 (SPAdes) (version 2) | ecosystem: Host-associated > Tunicates > Ascidians > Unclassified | place: Key West, Florida...
CGCACGGTAAACAGGTGAACGACAGCGAACAAACGACGGCTTGTGCTGTGGTGCTTACCGCAGTGGCCCACGTCTGCGCGGAATTTGGTGTTCTACGGTTTTTCACCGTAACCTTAAGTTGTTAAGTTTCGACTAATAAATCATAATTTTGCAAAAATGAAAACAATTCTGGGTATTTTTTCAGTTGCAAGCTATTCCATTTTTATGAGTTGGTTTCATATGCGTTGCAATGACTCAAAACAAAAATATCGGTATCGGTTACTAGCAACAGAAATTTTAAAATGTCGGTATATCGGCCAAAAGTCTATCAGTCGAGATCGATCAAAACTCTCTCGTTGTTGTTTCAGACAGGAACATGAAATTTGGAGCCTAGTGACAGATTTTCTGACAACATGATTTTAGCCTAACAAGTGTTTTTTTCAGCAGAAAATAAAAACCGTTGATTCAGTGCAACAGCCTCGGGAGTCAGGGCTTAAAAGCTAGGGATACTTCATTTAAATGCTTATTCAATTAACAGTCCTTCATGTATCGCGTTAAGCTACAAATTGGTTGGACGTTTTATAACATTATTTTCAAACTGAGTGTTAAGACAGTTAGTCACGGAAAGAACATGCTCAAACACTTTGTACAAAAACACAATTTTAATTGTGCGATGGTATTAAGTGAAAAAATCAACATAAACGTCAATCGCTTAAATCAGAGGTCTCAAACTCAAATCGCTCCGTGGGCCACATGAGGACTTACAAGGTAACTCGCGGGCAGCATTATGACGCTGACGTAACAATAGCGGTACCTGAACTTAATTTTACATCTTATTTCCTGCGAACAGTATCGTGAATAATTATAGGCAAATTATTTCTAGACGCCTCTACGTTCGTATTTAATCAATTATAGCTGTCTAAGGAACTTGTTCACTCGCTAGCTAAGCACTTTTAAACACCGGTGAATAAACTAACGTAAATGTTATTCGTTTCATTCGTGTTCATGCCCGATTTTCCTCTAGGAATGGTTGCGGGGCACCATCCATAGGCCAACTTGGAATACCTCCCGGTCAACAGCAATTTCAGATAGTTCTGCTTATTCCACACCAAAACGGGACCAAACAAGGTCGGAGATGCAGTTACTCCACCTAGGCCTTGGACGACATCTGGGTCGCTTTGCCGTGGGTTTAGCCTGCAGGGCTTGCCTCATCAGTCTTCCGTTGGGTATTCTGGATACATGACCAGGCGCGGATTTACCATTAGGCTAAAAAGGCTTAAGTCTAGGGCCTCCGATTTCGTGGGGCCCCAATTTTTTGGGATTAAGGACAATTTCCAGCATTTCTGTAGGCAATTATATTTGAATTTTTGTTTTGGTTCAACGCACGTTTTTTACTATGCCGCTATCAAAAGATCTCTGTAGCAGGGGTGGGCAAATTTGTTGAACAGAAGAGTCACTGGCAGAAAACTCAAAAACAACAGCCGCAAAATCAGTTTGTAGTGTCAAATACAGTTCAATAAACAATGCAGGTTTTACATCAAAACAACCTGCAACAAATTGCGTAGAGTCCTTGGCAACTAACCGTAACCTTACGAATTCGTGTAAATATGTTGATAAACGAAACAAACATTAAATGAGGCGACAACTCGCTATCAAATTGAAATGTTGCTATTCAGCTAGAAGAGCCGCACAAAGTATGTCGGCGAGCCGCGGTTTGCCCACCATTGCTCTATAGCAGGAGTGGGCAATTAATTTGGCTCGGAGGCAACTCTGAGAAGGCTGCGTATAGTTAGAAGCAAGCCTCTGTTCAAGTTAGCCCCACCACTAACGTTTACTGTGACGAGTTAGAGGATATTTCAGATTTGAAGAATTTCCTGAATGCTTCCGCGGGCCACTGAAAACGCTGTAGCGGACCACACGTTCCGCGGGCCACTATTTGTCCACCCCTGGTCAGACAACTTTGCGGTGTTTGAAAGCTCCCGTTTTGTGGCCACAGAGCGATAAAGGTAAATAATACCCAGTAGGTAGTTGAACGTCTCCACCTGCTGCAGTGTATTGCTGCTCACTTGCCGCATACACTGCCTTAGTTTGCAGAGAGACATATAGTAGTACCTCGGTATGTTTAGCGCTAATTTTCATTCTGGGCCAGTCTCACACAGCAGAAAAACGATCGAGTGCATGCCGAAGACTGTTGAGAAGATGCTCGCACTACCAAATCGTCTCAAAAAAGTAAACGGTTGCTCATGCACCTCCCGACTGTGACACCCTCGTCGACTCGGCTGTGACTGTCTATCCAATTCATGAGACCAGTGGTTCTCAACTCCTTCTGGGGGCCGCATTCGGCTCCCAGGCACCCTCTGTGCGACCCTCAGCAGTCTTTCAATAAAACATCTAATATTTTGTGTAACAGACTTTTTTCTGCTGTAAAAAACACGTGTGAATTGAATCTCACTAAAAAATTTTAGTGAGGCTCTCCAACAAAATCGTAGGTCTGGATTTGGCTCCCTTCAGCGGAAAGGTTGAGAACCACTGGTGCTAACTATGAAAAGGAGCGGTGACAGCACACACCCTTCTCGGACTCTCAACACCAACGGTGAACGGTCGTGATTTAACTCTCCCGACACGGACACACGTCTGAGCAGGAATGCAGCGACTTGACAGCCTGCAACAAGCGGTCGTCAACACCGTACTCTCGCATCACTCCCCAAAACTTTTCACAAGGAACCCGGTCGTATGCTTTCTAGTGGTCGACAAAGCATGTGAAGACGTCTTTAGCATACTCCCAAGACAGTTTTTTAAGGCATTTCAGGGACCCGATTCGGGTCCTTAGACTTGAAAATCGGTTCCCTGGAATCAGAGAAAATAATAATCGGTCCCTAGATTGAGAGAAATCGGATCTTTACAGGTCCATACCGGGTACCTAACATTTTCCTTAAAAAAAACTGTCCCAAAATTTGTCAAAATTTTGCTGGAGAGTGAAATGTGGTCTGTAATGCCACGGCCGGGACGAAAACCGCACTGGGTATCATTCAGGCTTGATTCAATTATTTCGTGGCATCTTTTTTCAAAGCACTTGTCAACGGAAATGTTAATTATTTGTCAATTCCCAAAAAGCATCGCGGGCCGCACAAAAGGTCCTCGCGGGCCACATGCGGCCCGCATGTTTGAGACCCCTGGCTTAAATGCTAGCACAAAGATAATCATCTAGATACCTTGGTACGCTACTGGTTAGAGAGCGAAAGTTTGGTAGTGACACCTAGCTTAACTAAAGAAGACGGTACAAATATCAAAATAGGGTTGTTTTATCGCAAAAACAGGTGCATACCAAGTTGTGAGTTCAGAATTTTAAAAAATAACATACACGCTTCGATTGTAATTCATAATTCTATAGATCTTTTTCCTATGACCTTACTGGGCTGGAAACGCTCATCAGAACTTTACAACGCAATTTCCAATATAAATGCAAAAGTTTTCGCTATATGTTTAAGAAAACAGCATAAAATATCAAAAGAGCACCACCTTTAACTGTGTCAATTTCCATTGCTTGCTTTTGTCACAATCCTTGGCTGACTGACAAACACCACATTCCCGAATCTGGAAAAGCGAGAAGATTTGAAAAAACGCTAGAACACAGCGAACTTTACAGATGTCCCTTATTTCCAACCTTGTATACCGTATTTATTCGATTGTAAACCGTGGCTTATAAAGATTTTTTTATCATTTCGTGCGACTTATTGTCAAGGGCGGCTTGCAATCAAGGGTGGATTATGTTTTTTATTTCTTTATCTTATCGAAAGGTATAGAATCTATGCCTATACTACAGATGACATCTATCTATGCCAGTGTGGTCCAACTACAGGCCCGCGGGCCGCATGTGACCCGCCGCAGCGTTTTCAGTGGCCCGCGGAAGCATTAAGGAAAAATCTTCAAATCTAAAATTTGTTGAAAAGCGTGTGAAGTTAAATTTATCTCAATGAATTTCTTGCACTGGATAAAGTGCATTTGCACAAGAACAATGAATACGTAGTAGTACCTTTTCTGTGTACTATTACTGTCTTTGTTTTATTTATTTATTTATTTTAAGATCTAATTAGAAGGCACGGTCCTCCTCAACTCTCCGCTGAAACACCTGCATGAACAACCTCTGTGTTTTTCAGGTGCCTCGGCATTCGCTGTCATTGATAGCACATCTGGCGCAATCAAATCAGTCCCGTCAAATAAATCCGTCTATCTATCCGCTAAACGCGGCCTTCTCAAAGTGGCCCCCTAGCCAAACTACTTGCCCAATACTGAAAACTGTAGAGAATTCTGGAAATCAGTCAACAGAGATAGATTTCTCAAACTGCAAGATTTCGCGCTAAAAATGCACTCGATGTTTGGAAGCACACATATGCGTGAGAGCACATTTTCTATACTATCAGTATCAAGCAAGCAAAATCTAAAATCGAATGGTAGACAAAACACCGGACGGGAGTCTTCGACTGCTACCACCAACACTGGTATTGATGAAGGAATGTTATGTCAGAGAAGTCTCGACCGCAGGCATCCCACTTATAGAGATTTGAAAGAAATTTCTATTTGCTATTGTGTAGCAATTTCAATGACGCACTCACTTATCTTCCCTTTTGAGTTGTAAATCTTGTGAACATGTTGTTTTATACACCATTTTATTGGAAGTGGCCCTCAAGTTGTCATGTTTTTGTAAAATAGCCCGAAGGTCAAAAGTAGTTGGGCCACCCTGATCTGTACTATAGATGACGCTCTATCTTTCCTTGGCTACGTTCCTTTGGCTCGACCAAACTTTCTTTTCACATTTTATTCTCTTCAGCATCACGTGTATATCCGTCAGAGGAGGGGTTATCATTAACAGAAGGCAGTTGTAGTGGTGAAGCATCATTGCCATGGTTATGACCAAACGCGAAACGTTGTAGTACACAGAAGTATCTCAGAGGCTTAGGTAGCCCATGTTCAAGAGCGGCTTACATTAATTTTTGACACCATTTTGTGCGTCTTACATTCAAGGGCGGCTAACAATCGAATTAACACGGTATGCTCAAAAAGGTTTTCTGCTGATTCTAAGGTGACAAAAAACACCTGCATAGGAAGATGCAATCTACGGGGCTTTTAGAAACGTAGCTCTACCACTTGTTAAGATAATCACATTTTACCATGAGCCTGACGCGCAAAAATAAATACCTTAGGGACTTGCTTCTTCACTCACAAAATAAAATAAATCTTGTTTACAATGCTAACGTTTTGTGATATTGCAGTATTAAGAACAGTGTTAAATTCACTGTTGAGCAAGTTTCTCAATGCTTCAGCACATTTCAAACTTCAAGAACTGCAAAATCAATTTTACTTATTGCTTCAATCATGATATCCAATCGATTTGCAGAAAAACAATAGATCACTCCTTTTACATAAAAAGCTAAATAGCTTGAATACTGGTTGGAGCAATCGGTGTCAATTATTAAACTGCTGCAAATCTTTTAAAATTCTAACCTTTACACATTTGAGCAAACTAACCGTGACAAACAAAAGTTATTTTCATACAGTACATAAAGGATTTCACTTCTGAAAGATAGTGGTGCTCCGTATAACTACAAATCTCAGAGAGTAAACTGCACTTTTATTCCTTCACCACTAAGACTTCTCTTAACAAGGCATAAAACAGAGGAAAATATTACACAGACACAAACTAACTTTTGTATATGCTTTTGGTGTAAGTTATCACTTCAGTCAGTTTCTATTTGAGTCACAACTCACTACTAGGTTTATTAACTTTTACCACATGCCAATAAGACATATTAGATTAATGACTTTGTGTCAACCTAATTCAATACTAATCAGGAGCAACAACTTGTCATTTGAATTTCCGTTTTTAGCCATTTCGTAAACATTATGATCCTTCATTGTAGGCCAGGGCAAAAAGAGTGTAATTATAGCCGACACAAACTGCAGTTGCAGCATGCTTACCCAGTCATTGACATCATATGTCATGCGTGGCCAAAAATACTTCTTTGAAATAGCTTGCAAAGTTCTGTTCAATCCAGGATGAATTTGAGCCGCTTGATCATGCACTTCAAGAAAGGCTGCTTTTGAGTTGTCTGTTCCAACCAAACACAGAGCCTTGCGTTTCAAAGATCCATCTTTGTTCTTAGAGATGTAGTAGACTCTTTCTGTCAAAACAGAATAGACAACATAGTCAAATAAACCATATATTAATCCCACTGAAATAATGCAGTACAGTATATGCAGCCCATAAAGGATATCCATTGTTAGCCAAAATCTTTAAAAACACACAGTACATTTTGAAAAAATTCTGCCCACTGCCAAAAAGCAGAAGGTTCATGCCCTGAAAAGCGGTTCTTTAGATGTTAAGTTATTGATAAGACAACTGTTTAGTGAAATTACAATGGCCCTGACTGTTTTAATAGACATGTGCATAATATAAAATTGAGGCCAATACAGCATTAACAATAATTATTTAACAATAATTACTGCCAGCAATTTTAAATTTAATCCCTTTAAAATTTGCCCTTGCCAACTTCAAGCTAATTGCAATTTAGTGCAATTGTCTATATAAGTGCCAAGTGTATGTGAGAGAGACATTTATATTTGTCAAAGGAAATAGCACAATGCTGAACTGTGAATGGAGTAGAGCAGTACAAGGAACATATACGCTTATCTCAGCATCAACTAATATGCAAGCTCTGGTTGGGCTGGCTAGCTAGCATACACAAAATGTTGGGTAATCCCTTACACACAGCAAAAAATTGACTTTGAAAACTCAGGTTGTATAAAAACTTTACCAAAGGGACTGATTGAAAAAAATTAACCACAGTTTATTTCGTTATTTATTTGCCGCAGACTGATGGTCTATATTACAAGACAATTGAATAACATAAGAACACAAAAATGGTTAGTCACTGTGCATTAATTATAAGCTTATATGCACTAAAATATTTTATTGAGTGCTTAGTGAAAATAGCAGGGTTTGCTACAATAAGCAACAGGGTTGATTTTAGTCAACATTGTAACAAGGAGCTAATGGCACCAAAAATGACTATGCCAAAATAAGCAACAAGGTCTGTTTTTGCCACTACCAGTAACAAAATGTTAGTGGCGCCAAAGTTTCCCACACCCAATTCAGCCATCTTCTCAGTGATGTAAACCCTATCATTAATATTATCGTGCAAAATTTTCATTGGTGCCAACGTAGTCAATGGCACTTGAAAACCATTGCAACCTAAGGTATAATGTGCAGTGTAGCGTTATGGTATTTTCATGCAGCTTTCCATTTGTACTGTCAATTAAATAAGGCACTTGTCTAAATGACCGTATCTGGTTTTTGCTTTGGACTGTACCAAGTGAAGTGCTGACCTCTGTGAAATATCTGACCGAGTCATGTATGTCTGTTGCTTCTCAGAGTAAAGGATTAAACTGGTGAATAATTTTTTTCAAACCCTGCACCTTAACCGTAAACCCTAATCCAAATCCACGATTTAAAACACTAACCCTTAATGTAAAGCCGGGTCTGGTTTTCAAAACTTCATAACAAAGTACATCAAAAGCGCTCCCAAAAATATTGAAAACATATAGCTTAGCCTGATCTTATAACATCAGAAGTGGCATATCTATTAACGAAGACAAAAAAGCAACCATGAGAGCCGAACCGAAACCTCTTGCATAGCAGGAACAGAAACTTCCCACTCAACCAGGTTCAATGTATTGCCAATGTCATGCACTCAACATTATATATGTAACACAAAGCCAGATACGGTTTTTTAGTCCTTCAAAGGTGAATATTGGATACAGCCATTTTAACACACCATCAAATAATGGCACCTACCACATGAAAGTACTGAATTATTTGTTAACCACTGCATATCAGTCAGTGCCAAATAAGTCTTAATTAATACTAATAGTTGTCCCTCCAAAGTTTTGAGAATTTTAATCACATGTTTCACAGTGACTACCTAAAAACCTAAGCATATCTAACAAAGGTTGGTTGCAAAAGATCCAACGTACAACTATGAATCACACATCTCAGAATCAAAAATGATGATCATGGTATAACATAAAAATTTCAACAGAAGAAACACAGCATCAATAAAAGAATGGCAACATTGATTGTGAAGTCAGTGCAAAAATGCCTTGGTGCCAATAGTAGAATTGGCACTAATAGCAAACTTATCATCAAAAGCTGGTTGGTGCAAATTAACAAGTGACATTAAAAGTTTTTTGTCATTGGTATCCTTACACTTTGGTAGGCTATGTCAGTTTTGTGCCAAAAGTTATTTTTACCCACTACAAAAAAGGTTATTGAAAGGAGTTACAAATATTCTTCATATCATCCAAATGCAACTTTTCTTTCCATGGTCAGATAAAATGAGTTAAAAACAGCTATGAAAATCCCACATATTCTTTTTAGCAAGTTCACACCAAATAAAGTTAGTAAAACATAAAACGTAAGTAAAAGCAATTGCATTAGAAACCAAGTGAAGAACTGGAAAAGTGAGTTCAAAGGCAAATTACATTTTCTTCAGGAATGTTTGTTTAACTCTGCTATGGTGCTTGAGTTGGTAATGTAGGCCTGCCAGCAGTAGTTTGAACTGGTGACATTTTATCTATTCATCAACAGGCTAAGCCTAACTAATTTAAACCATTAAATTTGAAGTTGCAAGATGACTTCTAAGTTAATAATTTTTTCTGAATTATGGTAACTACAGTATAACCAAAGCTGTATTTTTTCATCAATTGATACAATCATCACAGCTCACAGGAAATTCATGAATTGCTTGAACTTTGCAAATGTTACTGGCGAAGCATACAATTTTAACGAAACCTAGCTTATTCCACTACCACATATGCTGATGCTTGAAATTAAGCCTTGTTGATATGCTACGCGAAGCCAGCAGTATACAACAAACACTGCTGTAGTTTACCATCTTCTAGCATGTAAGTTTTGCATTTTCTTTTGAATCCAAAACGACCATGAGAGCCCTTAATCGAGGATGGAATTTCGCCGGTCTTCAGGTAGTTGTATATTCTTTCGTATTCATCGGCATTCATAGCACCCGCCAAATCACCAGCACAGAAAACACGAGATGAAATTTTGTGAGGTTATCAAAATCTGCGGTTGTCCAGCAGAATTAACACGATAAGTTGACAGCGTGCTACCGGTAAACAAACTGCATACGAAATATTATGGCTAAGTGCGCCTAATAATAACAACCCGAATTAAAGATAAAGAGATCATGAAACCGCATAAATGTCGAGTAAGTTGTTTTCAATCTGAAGTGCAATACCAACGATTTGATTGCCGCTGAAGCGCAGCCATTCATGGCGTCGAGTTCCTGAATCGCGCATGCGCGGTAGTCATTGCTGAAGCATTCGGCTATGTCGTGCGTCATGGTTAAGCAACCGCCGGTCTATGTCCTACGTCATGGTTGAGCGACCAGGAACAGCAGGGGCAAATTTCGATGTGGGGTCATTTTACAGTTCTACTAGACAGCTGTAATTGGTGCAGTCACTCTAACATGAACCGCCAAGCCTTGTATTAGGTTTCCTGGCATAGTTAATATCCCATTTCATATCAAAATAAAGCATGAAGAAACGGTGCGCCTGATGCTGGCTTAGTTGATGTACTCTTACTCAAGACTATCTGCTTGTGTATGTACGTTATTTCTTTGTATTTAAAACTGGGCTGCTTCAGTCATCAATCCTTGTCTGCTTGGAACGTTGTGTCGTGCATGTTTTCTTTTGCTTTAAACATTAAGTTTGTAGTTGGGATTTATGGCAAAGTTTTTGTTTTGCTATTACTTGAACTTCATCATAGCGACCACATTTTGTGCATTGTTATAGCATTTTCCCTTGTCAATGTATGTCATGTGAATATCATGGTTTCAGTTTCAGAACTGAATATGCATAGTATTACATAAAATGAATTTCCTCTTTAAAAACTTGCTGATTGATTATACTTGTTGCCTCTGTTAAGACTAAGCCTAGTTACTTGTGAAAGCTTTGGTTGAATTTCTAAATGCACATCTGGAGGCTTTTTTGAAAAAAGCGTGTGACTCATGAGTTGATGAAACCTAACATTTTAACTATTATTTTAAAGTCAGATTAATATTTGCCATTAACGTAGCATAATCAATGTTTTAATTTGGATTGCAATTAGGACTGATTTGCTTCCTGTTTTTGTGTTGCATTTGCTTTTTTGTGACATATAAGCCTTGTCCCATTTTATTTGGCATATTTACATTTCTTTGTAAATTTTAGCATAAATTTTACAGAAGTATAAAAATAAAATAAAGCATCTAGCCCAGAGGGCCCACAGTAGTTTAAAATTGATCCAAAGTTCATTTTGACTTTTTAATCATAACATGGTCATGTTCATTTGACATCATCAATACTGCTTATAATGGGAGGTTATTGACTAATGGAACAAAGAATGCTGTGACAAGTAATAAAAAGTTGAAAAAAATTACGTTTTTACACAAATGTTCTGTGTCACCTCTTTAGCTGAGCAGCTTATGGAGCCCTTGATTGTATTATGCTGCACCATCATTGTTGTAAACCGTGCAACAAATTGTGTTCAAGCTAGTATTGTTTGTTACATTTGCTGTTCAAAATTCAGCATTGGTGTCACATTGGGATAAGACTGTTCTTAACAGTGATTTAATCTTCGTAGAGTTATCAATAAAAATTCCTGGTTACCAACTACACAGCAGTATATATTGTTTTAGTAGTACATTGTTGTAGTTTTATGGGAATTATCTTAAATTCGTTGATTTGTAAAACTAAGGACAAGATACCCAGTGGCGTAACTGGTAGGGAGCAAGGGGTGAGCTTCTTCCCTGACAAGGTAAACGTAAAAACTGGGCCTCCTGTAGCTGACATTTTGATATTTAGTGTTCTCTTGGTTTTCAGTTGGTTGTTGTTTCTTGCATGTTTAGGGTGTTGTCATTTTTTAGCTAGTACAGACATCTACAACATCCAGATTCACTATCATTTCTTAACTTTTTTTCTGAGTATTGGATAGTTGGCCCCTTATGGTGGTTAACCTTCTGCTAACTTTTGCTCCACTTGACTCAAACCTCTAGTTGCACAACTTAAGGTGCCAGTTAAAATGTCATCTAATCTCTAGCTGTACTTCATGCATCCCACCGATTCTGTTCCAAAACCTTTTCAATGTTGGTTAAGTTTAGTCTAAACCCAAGTAGTTTGTTTGCTGATATAATTTTTTACGCACATTGATGCTCTCTTACCAAGTAATTTGCTTTATAAACTCTTGTATGTGTTTGTTGCAGCACTGAAGAATTTGCCATAAATCAAAGTTGTAGCCTGAATTAATTAAGATTCACAAGAAGTTGTTAATGTGGTTACTTTGATGATAGTTTTATTTTTTCATTAGTGCATACAGTATCTTCCTCAATCACTTTAAAATACCTCTGAGCAAATTAGTTAACTCCTATCTAAGTTTTTCTATTCAACAAAAGCAGTATTACTGATGCATTGCAGAGATGATTGGAAGAAGATGGCTTCAGTTTCAAAACACTTGATATGGACATGGATTTCTAGAATCTATGACATCAAATCAAACTTTGTTAAAAGATTCCTTGAGGTCTCCACTAGTTTCAGCTCAAAAATATTGAATACCAAATTTTGTCAACAAAACTGTAATTTTACCATGTTCTATCGCATTACATAGAATTGACAAATCATGAGTATTAATCAAATGCAAAAGAGAGTTGCGAAATAAGCAGTTTCCAAGATATAGTGGATACATATTTTTTTGTGTATTCGTACTTCATGATTTTAGGCAATATTCTCTTCATGATTCAATGCAATGTACTTGTAAAACAGGTGACACTGTAGCTTGTTAACATACATTATGGCAATTGGTCAGTGTATTTGTTTAATCATCTGTGAATGTCCAATGCTGTTGTTTACTGTTTAGTCTACACTGAACCATTTAATGTTACATTGTTTTGATTTCACCTCCAAGTGTATTGAAAAGTTTGTTGTGTATCTGAATATAAACAAACGAGGTAAACAAAGTTAGAGTGCTACTGGGAAGTTATGAATGAACAAAGTGATGAGACCAGAGCCTTTATTTCACCTTGCTTTGGCTTGGCAACCTTAAGACATCAGGTCGCTTAGTTGAGAGACTGACCTTTGCATCTGCAAGAACTAGGTTGACCTCAACTACTAGAGATCACTGTGTAATCGCAAACGACCAAAAACCCCTGCATTTCTGATCGTGCATTTTGTACCCTTCAAAAGTTTATTTTTGTATATTTACTACTATCAATTCTTGTCAATAAGATCTGTTAACTTAGTAATAACAAACTCTATCATTTAAACTTACATTTGTAATGGGTTATTTCCAACGTACAGCACTGCCTCCAGTTACAGAAATGTTTTTACTGACATTTGTCATTCGGCACAACAAATGTTTTAATTTTGAAGGAAGTTCTCATAAAATTTAAGCATGTAAAAACCTGTCTCTGCGAATGAAGTTATGATCATCAACTGAGTTAATCCATAGACCACAGCAGTTACCAGTTTTAGAAGTTCACCAGTTTCATGAAAAATTCAATCATTTCATTGATTGTAATAGGATCATGTGATTGTTTTTATGAGAAGCTTGCACAGTTTTAGTGCTTGAGCATTGCTAGTTCCATTTGGACTTTATCAATACAGTGTACATCATGGTAAGGGTGGAGCTACATGACACTGAGCCTCAATTAGCCATATGTGTACAAAATAAGTGTAAGATGTAATGGCATGAATGCTTCAAGGTGGTGTTACCTTGTTACTAAAATGCATTTTGATAAACATATTCCACTGTCTTCTTGTGTATGGAGGTTTCCCTCCGAATTGCATGCTTTGTTTATTGCGGAAAGGCGTGCACAATCACGACACATGAATCGCAGCAGACGAAGCATAGTGAAGCGATGGCATATGAACACGATACAACAGCATGATGCAGCACGTAAATGCATAAAGCGCAGTCGCAATTTTTGGGGCCACCGCTGGCGGTAGCAGCATTGGCCCATGAGCTGAGTGCTAGGTTCCTTGCTCAAGGGAACAGCCGGCGAGGTCTCCTGCCTCACAATTGTGAAGCCAGCTCTTTGCCGAAAGAGCTCACCGGCCACCATATTCCACTGTGTGGTGCACTGTTAAAACCTCATTTTTAATAATATTTCATTGTGATCGTGTGGGCGACGCCAAATGGTATATTCTACTGTGTGGTACACTGTTAAAACCTCATTTTTGATAAAATTTCATTTTTTAGGTTTGGTTGCAATGAGGCAGTTCTATCGACTTACCTGTGTACAATCACGATTCATTTGGAGTTTGAGGTGCAGGAAAGCATCCACTGATGCAACACGTTATGTTTTTAACCGCCACAACAAGTCAGCTCAGAGAAAGCGAGCGGCAATGTCTCCAGATGTTCATGTTTATGATTATTTGAAAGACGAGGTACACATAAGTGTGCATAATGTGTAATTATTGCTTTCTTTGATGCAGCTTTAGCATAACTGCGATTCTAAGCATATGTGCTTCTTTAGATTTGTATCACTTGAGCAAGGGTGGGCAATTAGTGGCCCGCAGGCCACATGTGACCTGTGGAAGCAATTAGTATAAACCTTTAAATCTGACCATTATTCCAACTTATAGTAAATGATGGTGCTGACTGCTGAGGCTAACTTGAACCAAGACTTGTGTCTGTTTCCATTAGAAGGTACGGTCCTCAGCTAAACGCGGCCTTCAGAAAGTGGTCCCTGACTAAATTGCCCACCCCTGACTTAGAGTGTGTCTGTAGCGTAATTGCAATTTTAAGCGTATGTGCTTCTTTAGATTTGCATCACTTAAAGTGTGTTTCTGTTTCTGTACTTTAATGATGGGCAAAGTTCACCCTTCTGGTCATTTGTGGGCATTGGTATGAAATAGCCCCTTGGAGAACTCTTGAAAATGACCTTCGTATGCCATCCTGCGTCCAGCGAAACTGTTCAGTAGCAAAACCCTGTTTTGCATCTTGCATGCACATTTTCAAGCACGTCTGCTGTTTGAGAAGTGACAGAAAACAAATTTTGTAGAGAGGCACGTTTGAAGTGTAGAGCAGCACTCCTACACGTAGTGGTTGATGCACAAGTTAGAAAACCTTCAAAAAATTCGCGTACATTTACTGGGGTACATAATTAATCACTACTTCATTAGCCGTGGCTGTTACGAAGTTAGCAAGGGTCGCTCTGGCGGAGTTTTCTACACTTTTCGTCGTTTTTAAGCAATTGTACTTGTCTGTGTCCTCTGTATGCGAACTCCTTTTCCAGCTGTTGCGAAACTTTACAAGTCATGACTTCGTCATGGTGGTTACCTTGTTAGTGGCTGCAGCCCGTACCTGAAATATAAAAAATGTTTACTGCAAAGAGGTTACCGTTTTTAGATACACGACTTGTCCTTGCATTCAGCTGACTTTCATTTTTGAAGATGAGCAATGAACACACAGTGCTGAAAACGTTAAATTGATCATTAATTGATTTCTTGTTTTTGTCATCGCTCTGTTCACGACGCATGCGCAACTGCGATACCGTATGAGAGCACGAATATATTCTTCCTCCCCGTTTTTGTTTGCAGGTAGCAAAGATGCTGTGCGATCGCGTGAGCGACGTCAAACGGCAATTTGATCTTGTTTTAGATCTTGGCTGCGGAAGGGGTTATGTATCCAAGCTGCTCTCACAACAAGTAAGGTAGTGCATCCCTCTGAGTCAAGTCGTTTTTGTGCTTTTATGCGGTTTTTGATGCAAAGATTGGTATTTGTCTAAAGCGTTCTTATCTAAAACCCGATTCAGTTCTGATTTTGTGAATTTGATTTATTGGCTGTATTACTGTTTTTTTCCAACTATTTCGTTTTTTTCAACTAGTACGTTTCAAAGCCGCCGAACGTTTGTGTGTTCTACGGCTGACTTCGTAGTCTTATTTGCAAGAAAGAAGGGTAAAGGAAAATATTCTTTATTTCTTTCCACAACAGCTCACCAAGGAGCAAATTTCGGGCGTTGGTAGTTTTTATTTACGGCTTCATTTAACCGTCACAAAATCTCCTTCCTAGAAACTTGCGAGCGATTTGATTACTACAAATTAACTGGCTGAGTTTTCTCGCGCTGTTGCGTGATTGGTTGTTTCCGTCGACTACTTCACAAACGCTGCAAGACTGCTTCGTAGAGCAAGAGAGTGTGGATGATTTCAATGCCTGGATAAAACTACGTTATACACCCCTACATCTGAAGTTTATTTGCCACCGTCGAATTCAACCACTGTTTTTTTATTTTCTGCTTATTTGAAAACGCGTTTGTTCTTTCCTGCTACTTACAACGCATTTGGTATGATACATGGTGTTCACACCCAGGTAGGTGACACATTTTTCTTTAAAATTATATATGGGTGATTAAAAGCGGGCGAAACACAAGAAATTGTTGTTGCATCACTGGGAGGAAAGTTGGTGACACAGCTTAGTGCAGCAAAAATTCTTTCACCAGTTAACTGTGTTGATCTTCTGGCAGCTCTTTCTCACGTACATGCAACATCGCAAGTTGAAACACCAGTATAAATTTAACCCGCACAGAAATAGCATTCAAGTCTTTCTCTTCATGAATGCAAAGAGTGAAAACACCGTGTAGCAGGCAACTTTTGGACAAGGGGTCACAATATCTGTTCTTTTCCCCAATATTTTGTGATAAAAAATAATGTAATTGTACAAAAATAATGCAGTGGCAAAGTTTAAATACTATCCCGATGTACATGACAAACAACGGTGTGATTTAGGCGTAATTTGGGGTCATTGCAGGACGCAGCCATGCCAGAGATACATGTTTATTAAGTGGAAATGCATTATGTAACTGCCAATTATTGGAATCTCGGAGATACATGTTCATAAATTGTGCTTTTATTGTACTGTTTGTTTTTTAACGAATAACTGAAGTGTTGTGTAAGTTTCTTATTAACTTTGACAAAGAACTTTTCAAGTGCCAATACCAAAGTTTTATGTACTTAGTAAAGAAGCAAATACCTAGTAATCATTGTTAAGTGCCAGCACAGTACTATGCAACTGCCGTAACACCATGGGCGTAGCCAGGGGGCACTTGGGCCATGGTTCCCAAAATATATCATTACCATGGTTTTCCTCCTATGTTGCCATTTTCACAAAAAGGTCGTACTACGATTGAATGAACATGGTGACGTCATCGATATGCTATATTTGTGTGATATGCACAATAACTTGCACATCACACAACGTTTTCTAGAAAAACTCGGTCCCTGCCGTGTAGTCATGATGTTTTCTTGTTAGCGAGTAACTTTGTGTTTGCAAAGTTTGCAAGTTAAAGGGGGGTGAAGATTCAAAATATAACTCATTGGACACTAAGCGCACTATCCAAGGACATCTTGACTTGGCATCGCTATTGCTCGAAGTAAAAATACGATGCAGTGATGTTGGATTGATCTCGATTATGGTGCATCCAGTTTTAGTTAATTGAAAGAGTTTATTTAATTCCACCCTATAAGTAGTAGTAGTCCGGGTTTGATTCGGTTTTGTACCCGTTAAACAGGGGTGGCCGGAGTTACCTCCATCGTGACATGATTAACTTTACTCCATTTCTCCATCTTGCTCGATTGAGGACGTCTTCCTTACGTAACCCAATTCCTCTAATCTCCGCTTCCGCTTGCCTCCTCCATGTCTTCCGTGGTCGTTCCCGTTTAGAGGCAATGCAGAAACCTCTCCGATAAAATGCTTGCTTTGTTTCGTATGCAACGTGTGTCACTGTAACAGTAGTATTAAATATATGCTGCTCTAAAAGCACGTTTCCAGGAAAGTGTTGTTAGCGTTTTGTAACCATTTTGGGAGGTACACTGGCCTAGAAGAGTATGGACGTTGCTATACTACACGTGCTGTAATAACCACTGGTCAGAAATGCATTTTCGATGCGAGAAGTTGTAATTTCCAAAAAGCCAACTTGATGTCGTCGTGAAGATTTCCGAAACGTTGATTTAGCTGCAATTATTTCGTGAATGAAAAAATGCCTATGTTGTTAGAAGCATCCCTGGTTAAGCTTCCTGTCTTGCAATCAGTAATCTTCAAATGATCATCCAGTTCTTCATTTGATCCACGCTGGGGTTGGCAACTAGAGGCAAACACGCTTTTTTGGTCACAATTACTGCACTTTTTACTTTAGCGATATCTGTTTCATCCCAACTTGCTAATTATTCCAATCAACTTTGTTTTGTAATATCTGGAAAGTTCAGTCTTTTCATTGTAGGACGGAATCGACGTCGTAATACAAGCAGATGCATGCAAAGAAAATCTTTTTGGACGTCACCCTTGCATTGTACCTTGCGATCCCGTTGTCGCTGATGAAGAAACTTTACCATTTCGGGACGATTCATTTGATTTAGTTTTGACTAGTATGAGGTCAGTACAGTACTCTCTTTGTGGCTGTAGACTTACATCGTAACAAACAAGACTGTAAATGCTCTTGAATCGCCAACACAGTCAACGCGTGTGCTGTAACGTGAATTACGCCATTTTTGTGTTTTTATTCAAATGTTGTGCAAAAGATCATTCCATGTTACAGGCCTGCAGTCCTGCACAACATGCGGACCGCAGAAGCTTTTCTTACGGCCCGCGAGAGCTTTCTCAAATGCTTGCAGAAAATGTTGCAAAAGCCCGACTTCGGATAATTAATTGTTGTTGTTTTTTCTAAACTGCAGTGAAATAGACTACGGCCCGCGGCAGTAATTTATGCTGATCAATTTCGCTGATCGAACATCCTGAGTTGTGCGCGCCTGCCATATTATCATCATTTTGTCGCATGTTAGCTCATACAATACAGAAGACTGACAGAGTGTTCCCTTGATGATTTTGCGTACATTGCATTCTGTCGGGTTATAACCTCGTAATGGGTAGTTCAGTCTGACGCTCGGACGTTTAGCTGGTTTGTTTGAATGCACATCATTTACGAAAAGGTATATAACTCAAACAACTAAAATAATCGTCCACTACTACCAGCCGTATCAGCTAAGTAGTGGTAAGATTAGAATAATGTCAATAAATGAAACTAGTGATGTGGATTCCACCGTTCATATTCGCTCATCTTGAGGTTGACTTATTGATAAAAACAAAATACGAGCGATCAACAAGACTGACCGCTAGCCACCTACAGTGTTAGAACCGTACGGTACTAAAAAGGCCTACGCATTGCATAAAGACGCGGAAGAGAAATCTTTCAACTGCGAATTGACCCGCATCTGATGTTCTTAACGAGAAAAGAGAGCAGCAGCACACGCGTTGCATATTCAGCAGCAGAAAAAGTACGATTCCAATGCGCAGTAAGCCAGACATGCATCACCAACAGGCAAGGAACAAACATTGCTTTGTGAAAACAGTGCAAAATCCAACAAGCACAGTTGATGGATCGAATGAAGGACATGAATAAGGGCCGGAATGCGCCTCAAAACGTTCCATTAAACAAGAAAGTGATACAAGCTCAAATGTCAGCACATCAACAGATAACGCTTATAGTTGGGTGTGAGAAGGTGGGGGGTTTCAACCCGAGACAAAAGCGCCCAAAACAGGCGTTAGTTCAAGCAAGATAAGAATATACTTCTCTGGTTGGACGCTTCCAGTTGAACAGTAATCTGGAACAGTGGTTCCAAATTTGATGTCCGCAAGTATCCCCTGCAGCAGGAGTAGGCAATTAATTTCGCTCGGGCGCTACTTTGAGAGGGCTGTATATAGTGGGGGGACATATCTTGTATATAGTGGGGGGACATATCTTCTACTGTAAATGGAAGCAAGTCACGGTTCAAGTTAGCCTCAGCACTAACGTTTACTGTGAAAATTTCGTGGATACTTCAGATTTGAAGATTTTCCTGAATGCTTCCGCGGGACACGAAGCGTTGTGGCGAGCCACATATGGCCCACGGGCCTCTATTTGCCCACCCCTGTCCTACTCTATTTGCCCACCCCTGCCCTAGAATAATAACACCGGTTAACAGCATTTTAGTATTGATTTAAGCCACAACTGCACTACTAAGATGATTTCAGTTTGCTGATTCCGAATTAGAAATCAACATCACCTCATTACGTCAGATTTTTAGGTTGTGTTTTTTTAATTAAACCAGGCTTATCCAATTATTGGCCCGCGGGCCAATAGTGTCCCGTCTGTTGATTGTCTGTGGCTCATGACCGCTTGTGTTATGATTAACTTTGTACAAAATAGTATTTAGCAACTGTTGGAATAACCTTTTAATATGTTTCCTTGTCACGGTGTGTATCCTCTGTAACCAGGGAAGTGACTCGAGCGGTACAGGCAATGCTTAGCATTTAACAATGACGCTTATGAAACAAGGAAATATTTAGGGATGGAAAACTGATAAAATACATTGCAGTGAAAATGGCACAAGTGTGGGGAAGGAAAAACTATCCAGAGAATTGGAAAATGTGTCGTTATTCCACCAATCATTTCCAAGAAGATTAACTGATCTGAGAGACATAGTGAAGAACCGCAAGTGAATTTAATTGGCTTTAAATGAGAGTACAGACACAAGTGACACCAGTCAGTAACTCAAATTCACAGGTGCTGTTTGAGGGGATTTGATTGTACATGAAGATCTGGAGAATACACGCACACCTGAAAATGCATATATTAGTGGCACTGCATGCAAGCGTTTATTGCTGAAGTGTCCCATGAAGCCGACGAAGTTGGACCGTCCTCAAGTCAACAAATCGGAGCTTGTGGGTCTGCGGGAAAAAATTTAATGTACTCGGGGGTTCGTATGCAGAAAAATGTTCTGAACCGCCGTTCTAGAACGATAAGCGGATATGCCACGCAATGATCTTCGTGTTATATCACTCACGCCATGCGGGGTAAACACAGCAATTGATTTCAGTATATATGCCAGCATCGCAACACGGCAAGACACCGAGCTTCTCAAACCGTAGTCAAGGAACACCACCACGTAAAACTAAGTCTTTTCGTGGACATTTGAACTGACAGAGAAACGACATCCCGCACACCAGGCTTGGAAATAGCAGTGAAAGAGATCAACGAAAAATGCTCAACTCGACTTAAACAGCATAATTGAAAGGGATAAAAGTGAGAAATGTCAGGATATGAGTTTAGACAAGAAACGATTACGGGTCAGCAAGGCCAGAAATTATCCAACTAATAAGAGCCCCTGGAGCAACTAGTGACAACCAGAAACTAAAGCAACAAGACATATGTTAATCTGCTGGCAAAACACTTCAAGATCAGCACATGCTAATACCCAGATTGAGACAAAATGAAACGATGGTAGTAATGATAATGATAGGTGTTTAAAATAATCTAGTTTTACCGTAAGTGCAAAAGCATTCATATGTGATCAGGCTTCAACGTACAGTTTTGTCAACTCTCCACTTTTCATTTGCAGTTTGCACTGGGTAAACGATCTTTCAAAGTGCTTCAAGGAAGTAAGTGCTATTTAATATCATCACATATTCATTCGAGGTTTGGAAGCTCAATTCGTGCTTTTTTATTTTGGGGGAGGATCCGAAATTTTTGTATGCTTGAAAGTGTGCCATGTTTTCTGTATGAAACGCACCGATATCCAGTACTAGACCAACCCCGTTTTCTGGGTGAAACCTGTCGAAACATAGTAGCTACCCATGTATCTTACTAGGCTGGTGTTTGCGCAAGTGATTCTGGTGAGTGATGATCCTGAGACACAAACCCTTGGTTCGGGGTTTTTCACACAGTTAAGTGTCTTGATGTTGTTTGTTTGTATAATTATCAGTTTCTAACGACAACAAGTCGGGAAAGCATTTCACCAGCCTTGCTGTTGCTTGCGCATATGGGAATTTGACATGCATTTGCTTCATTTCGGGTATCGTCACATGTACAACTTGTCGCAACAACCTTACGGAATGAATCGCAACTGACAGTAGCCGCGATTCCGCGAAAAGCTTGTTGCAAGGGCACCACCACCCACTACGGTGCAACCCTCTTGCAATGTACACGTTACTCCTCCCTGCCTGCTTGCATGTGCAATTGGCCAATGAGAAGCAAACCTGCAAACGCTTTTTTATTCGTGCAGGTGCTTCGAGTTCTGAAGAGCGACGGTTGTTTCCTCGGCGTGATGTGCGGCGCCGACACTCTTTTCGAGCTGCGCTGCTCTTTGCAACTGGCCGAAACCGAACGAGAGGGGGTGAGAGGCGATTGACCAAGCACGCCAGCTTAATATTGTGTACCGGGGCCGCAAGCATCTGATCTTTTCTGGGGTTGGGGCAAAATGATGTAACTTTTCTGGGGTTGGGGCAGAATGATGTAACTTTTCTGGGATTGGGACAAAATGATTCTGGGCTTGGGGAAAAATGGTGTAACTTTTCTGGGGTTGGGGCAAAATGGTGTAACTTTTCTGGGGTTGGGGCAAAATGATGTAACTTTTTACTGTGTCTAACAACTGCCTGTTTTTTGAAATTTCGGGGGGGATTGCCCGGTTGCCGCTCTCTGATCGCGGGTCTGTTGTGTACTCTTTTGAATAAGGACCGTGTCTCGAGACTTCCCGTTGCTTACTAACAAACGATTCGCGGCGTTGCCAAGCAACTGCTTTCGCAAGGCGGAGATTCCAAGTTCACGTTATATTTTCAGGGCGTGGCACCGCACGTCTCGCCGATGATCCAGGGCCATCAATTGGCCAACCTCGTTTCCGGCGCCGGCTTCAATCTCGTTACGCTGGTGAGGAGCCGTTTTGTCCGTATTCCTTTCTATCTTGATGCAGTTCTCGATTCTGAAAGTCTTCAGTCTCGTGTTACAAGCGCCACTCCGATCGTACAGTGTCCGGTTCGCTTCTTTAAAGGTCGCCGCCACTTCACCGCTCATTTTTTCATTGGCGTCGCGCATTCTCGAAAAACTGCGCGCAGCTTTGTTGAAATTCCCAGGTCCTCGAATCGCGGAATCCCTGAAAACGGTCGCGGCCGTTTTGTCTGGTTCGGATGCGATGCGTGTTAATGGTCACGGCGCTCAGGAAATGGCCCACCAAACCAGATCCCTGATACAACGTTATCCCAGTCTTGTTGTCACCGCGTTAGCCAGGGGGCGAATGCTGCCGTCGCCTGTTACAAAATAAGTAGTCCAGCCCAAAGTAAGCGGGCAAAGAAAGCATACGACGACGGGGGGGTAACAAACGCAGACAACACCACCAAGACCCGCAGCGCGAAAAACTGACGGAACGCGCTGCAATGTTGACGTCATAAATCGCGCTGTCTGACTAGTATCGAGATGCAAAAACTTGCAGAGGTCACCCAGGTTAAATATTTTTGCCCGCTCGGCCATAAAAAATCAGCATGTTTTTCGGAAGAATTTGCTTTTTTCGTTAACAATCTACTTGATGCACAACTTTAAGACATGGAACCGACTTGAAACTAATATGCTTTTATCTGAGCTGTTTAGGTCATCTCTCTGACTATTTTCCGCCAATTCATTGTCATCGCGCGTTTCTGCACCTCATTTAGCAGATGCTTGTTTTTAACATCACATGCGTTCCTTTCATTTGAACGTTTTCAGCATTGATTGAGCTGCAACCAATAATGTCCTTTTTAAATGGCGACAGCAACACAACCGTAAATTTTACTCCCCCGAAGCCGAAACGCACCTTTCACCGATTTTAGTTGAAAACGCTTGTCAGGAATGGTTGTTAAGTTGTTCATACACTTCTGCCTTCATCTTAACAGAAAGTTTTGCTTGATCTGAAGGCGCCGCCACTTCTTTGTAGAATAAATGACGCTCGGGTTTGCTCCTTCCATTCTGTTCAACAGAACTCATTTGACGCTTCTCCGTGTCAGGTTGCCATCAATGATTGGTTGATGACGGACATGTACGTGTTTCACCTTCCTTCGATAGTTGTCATTGTTTTGAAGCTAAGTTGAAGACAAACAGCAGAGCAGCAAACGTGTGCGTAGAACAGAAAAACATACATATAATGCCAGCACTGGTTGGTGACGTGATGCCACTGTGAAGACTGTGTTTTGCAACCAGTAGGCCAAGAGGTTCCTGCTGGGTGGGCCAAGAGGTTCCTGCTGGGTCATGATGTAGTTTCAAAGTAGACCCCGGTTACACTGAAAAAGCGTTTGCAATTTGCCAATGTCGTTGGTTAACAGTAGAACAAAAAGGATTTGATTCACTAAAATTAGGCTATAGCACACTGTCTCTGCCGTGTGTTCGCGTGATGGTTTTTATTGGTGACTGTACACAGTATCATTTGCTGTTTTTTGAAACTCTCGGCAATCGGTTTTCAAAAGAACGCTCTGCATCGTGTTTTCACGTGACAGGATTTCGACCAACTGATCGTCAACTACCCGAGTATGTTCGAGCTCATGGAAGACTTGCAAGGGATGGGAGAAAATAACGCCGTCAATCATCGGAAGATGCTACACAGAGACACACTCATAGCTGCTTCAGCGATTTACCAAGGTTAGTTAAAGAAGATGCGGCGAATGATTGAACCGATGATAGATGATAACCAGTTTTCGGTTTTCATCCTGGCCGTACCAATACAGACCAAATTTTCACTCTGCGAAAAATTCAAAATTTTCGGTAATCTTGGAAGTATGCCTAAGATGTTTCCGCATATTTCATCGACCTCGAAGAAGCATACGACCGGTTTCCTCGTGAAACGTTTTGAGGGGTGTTGCGGGAGTGTGGGTGCCCTGTTGCTGGCCGTCAAGTTCCTGCGCTCCTGATCAGAAGGTTGTGTGCGTGTCGGCGGAGTTAAATCAACCCGGTCATAACGCACGACATTCATAATAGACCCCGTATGAACGTTGTCTGTTATGAACGGACGCACTTTCAAACACAGCAAAGTTGTCAGTTGTTAAAACGTTCTCTGTCCCGATCTGCTATCAAAGTACAAGCGGCATAGATGGGATTTTTGCGAAGAGTTCACGGCGTGACACTTGGCGACAAAGTTCGCAACTGTGAAATTCGTAAATCTCTGAATGTCCAGTTAGGGTCAATAAAAGTAAACAGAGCTGAAGCGTCCGAGTAAACTCTTGTGGTGGTTTGTATATTTAGCGAAGCTACAGCCGAAATCTAATAAAAAACATAAAAATGTGGAGCTGCAGAGTTGGAGTCGAAACCCAGAAATTGAAAAAGTATTTATCAGTAGACCACATTGCTGAAAGCATGTTTTTGC
>Ga0210059_1003825_pt1 | contig 24214 bp, 15 predicted proteins | sample Ectturendosymbi2_FD_188042 | JGI IMG/M metagenome (GOLD analysis project Ga0210059, IMG submission 188042) | Ecteinascidia turbinata endosymbiont from Florida, USA - Sample 2 (SPAdes) (version 2) | ecosystem: Host-associated > Tunicates > Ascidians > Unclassified | place: Key West, Florida...
CCATCCACTTATTGCCCCCCACCCACTTGTTGCCCCACATCCACTTGTTACGCCCCATCCACTTGTTACGCCCCATCCACTTGTTGCCTCTATGCACTTGTTACCCCCCATGCACTTGCTGCTCCCCATACACTTGTTATCCCCCATGCACTTGTTACCCCCTATCCCACCCCGCATACACTTGTTACCCCCAATCCACAAAACCAGGCGACGCGACTGCGAACGCATCGAAACAAATTTCTTTTCCGACCAAGAACAATGCCCATCACGCGCAGCATTCTATTCTTCTTGTTTCAAAAACTCGGTTTGTTACAAATATCTTGTACTGTTCCACGAAGCCCATTGAGGGGTGCGAATGATACACAGAGGTTTGCGGAAATACGTAGAGAGCTTGATGTTTGACTCCCTGGCCGTGACATACAAGTGGAAATGGTAAGTCTGTGCATGAGAACAGTTACGCGTTAGCTTTCAGTGTCAACCACACATTTAGTATCACCGCAAAGTTGAAAAAGACGGCATCCTGCCGGCTCGGATTGTACACAGCATGCAGCTTCTAACAGAAACCACACAAACTTTTTGTTTAGCTGCGCGCGCATCAATCAGAGAAAAAAATGAAAATGTGACATGTCAGGAATTTTTTCTATTTCGAGTTTGTTGTTTCTGACAGAGGTGGTCATAAAAGTCCAACAAGTTCCATATTTTCCGAAGTCACCCCTTTCATTTGAAACACCCGAGTACCTGCAGCAGCCACCGCAAGAACACCGAACTTTTGCAGCAGCCACTGCAAGAACACCGAACTTTTCGCAGATTTCCTCATAAATCTGTGGCGTCCAGCAATTAGAAATTTTGATGCAGGGGTACATTCCCACGACAGTTAGTGCCAGCTGACAATTCAAAATTCATTTCAAAATGTATTTACTACGCATGGATGCACAAAATATTGAAATCGTTACGCTTCAGTGCAAGTTGTTGATATTTCCATACTTTGTTTCAAACCTTGCACCCGACAACCACACTTCAATCACGCCACGTGTGAGGCTGACCATTGTCACACCTTCCTCCCAAAACAATAACAACAATGGCAACTGTTCATGCATGACGGGCCCTTGAAGCTCATACCCGATAACACAAAAGCCCCATGAACTTGATAATCGAATAATGAGAATTGAAAAAGGAAACACTGCATAGTCGGCGGCAGTTTACAAAGTCCTACTTCCTACTTAACACACTTGAGGAAGCAATCTTAGAGTTAGTGCTGGTTCGGGAGGGGTCAGGGGTGAAGTGTTTCAACGACATCTTCCGCTGGGGTCTGCTTCCCCCTCAGAGTCACTACACCCTGAGACATAAACACTGGAATGGGCTTCGTAAGCATTAGTGTTTGCAAAAATTACCAGGACCAGGAGCGAGGCGTGCATTGGCCATTTTGAATTTACGTCGGAAGCATCTTCACACTCAATTGAATAACAGTTCACAATCAATCTAATATTATTATCAGACAGCAGAAAACAAGTACCGTTGGAAGAGCAGACTTCTTGTAAGAACAGCTGCATGTCCTGTTTGTGGTGCCCTGCAAGCCGTTCAATCGCTGTCAATCCGTCGACGTTGTTTGGCTTCAACGACCGGGAAGGCCTGATAATGTTTAAAAGCAAGAACCACTTAAGCGACTGAAACTGCGCTTTCTTGCCATAGAAATCTCGACAATGATATGCATCAGTGATGACGGGAGATATATTTATTTCTTCAGGAGACCGTGGTGCGTTTTGCAACAAGAGAGTTACTGTTAAATTTTGGGGTTTGGAAATAAAGCCAACAAGTCGGATTTGCTTCATAAATGCAATAAATACTCCGGAAAGTTTCAAAGCATCAACTCCAACCAAACCTCCCTTTGCACCAAACGAGCTTTGCACAGAATAACTGACGTCAAACAAAAATTAACCAATCAATGACTTGCACCAGAGGGCGCTCTATATTATTCAAGCGTGGCGTGACGTCAGTCAAGCGTTGAACAATATTTTCGACAATTTTTGACCAAAAATAAATTCCCTGAAGCAAGAAAGTGTTTAAATGTTTTGCAATTGGCCTCCAAAGACGTCACTCGTACTTGCTTGTTGAGTTGGTCAACAAAACACAGTTACAACATGCACGAAATTTGCAAAAAAACCTTACTGGGCCGCAGATACACTGGGTCACTTTTGTAGCTTCTAACAATACCTGGCGCGGCCAATGTCCGCTGGCACAGATGGGACCATGGCCTGGGGCCCAAACGACGACAAAGTTATGACACTGTGCTTTGGAGCAACGGCGTATCCGACATCCTCCAGAAATGACTTCTCAGCTTCTACTTTCACTTGCACCGGCTCATCATCCTGCTTCAGAGTTGTGGTGTTCTTCTGAAGTTTTGATTTTTTAACAGAAGTTTCTTCTAAAAGCAAATAATACGTTTTATTTTCCCCAAACAAAAGGTAGCGCATGAAAAAGGATGACCACCCGACAAGAAGATGCAACAGAAGTGTAATCAAGAAATGGGGGCTTACTTCACAACACAAACCAAAATCGTGAGCGTTAGAAGTCAGGCTGCTAATCACATTTGCATTGCAGAGAAAAGCGACCCTCCGCAGGCATTATACGAAATAGCAGAGGCGGGTTGCAACTCAAGAACACACCAGCAGTTGTGGTTTTCTTCGCTTTCGCTTTTTTCTTTTTCGAGCTATCTTGCTTGGAGCTTTGCGAAGACCGCTTTGATTTCGAGGATGGCTGAACACTGACAGGTTCGTCTGCAAATGATGCATCTTGGACGACAGTTTTGTTGAGGTCGCTGTAGCGACAAGACCGTACGCTTCGTCGAATTCACCCAGTTGTTAAGTTTTCAGTTTCAAAAAAACAACCCATGGAACAAGAAAACTATGAACGATGATCGTATAGAAGGCTTTGAACGCATCATCGCAATGTTTAGCGATTTCGCATTTTTCGTGGCCGTCAATTCAATGGAGTTTCTCGCTGATCGAGTCATCTTATGACATCGATGTTTACAACTACAGGTAACTACTCAGCATAACGATCTGCATGTTATTTGTACGAAGCTTGCAAGGTACATGGTTTCTAAAGTAACTGCATGAGATATACATAATACATAAGAACCGTTAAGAAATCCCATGCTTAGCCTTATAATAAATGTCCACACGTCAGCGCCATCTTCGCTCCTGAAAGTATCTTTGCCAGGCGCTACTTCATGTTTTCACCAAAACCTTGCCACAGATCAGACAAGCCGCTTTAAACGGAACAGGGGTTCATAAGCAGGAGTTAATCCGCGTGGGGTGGCGTGGACAAAGCTGTGGCATTACGTTTGATTGGGGAATAACGAAAACATATGGCGCCCTTAAAGGTTTTGTGGTTTGTACTCTGTCCAGTCATAACTTGCCGACGGATAGAGTAAGAGCTGTTCAAACCTGTTTTTCCGGTCATATACCGAAATGATTTTGAAATGACCGAAAAAATTTGGTCATTTCGATCAGAATGTCTGAAAATATGGGTTAAAAAACACTGTTAAGGCGAGTTTTAATACAACTGTGAGACAAATGACCGAAATGTCTCAGCAAAAAATGACCGAAATGTCTTAGCGAAAAGAAAAATAGGTTCAAACCCTCTAACGAAACAGAAAGCCTAGGTTCGATTTTAAAAAATTTGAGCACTTCTGGGTTTGAACTTTTTGCGGGACAACGTCACGGGATGGTCCTCACCCTGACGTCACGGTGTGACATCACGACTGGGTAGGTCAAGGGATTTTGGATGACGCCACCAAGGTTTGAGTTCAAGTGGAAATTTACTTGTTTTTCTGTTAAAATAAACTTGGCGAAATCCGCATCTTTTACACAGCCCTTGGCTGGCATCCAGCGCTCAAATTGAAACGGGTGGGGCGGCAGCAAGATGTTTATCGGTTATGTTCGGTCACAAGTACCAAGTAAACCGAGCGAGGGGGCACAAAAGATGACGTTGGCTGTGGGAGGTTGACCGCAACAAACGGTCGTTGCGGTTTAAAAATTAATGATGACGTAACCAAACCAATAGATCGCGCACACGTCATCATCAATGTGAAGAAGCACTAAACTTTATTTCAGTTGCACGCGCGGCCTTGGATAACAATTTCAACGTTTTTTACAGATGACGCTTGCGAACAAGGGATATTTTTGAAAAAAAAAATGTGAAGCCAGCATCGAGTTTCAGTTTCGGACACTTTTCTGACCTGGTTTATCTTCTTCAACTTCGTTCGTGGCAGCAACGTCGCCAGCGGGTAATGCTGACGCAGGAGCGGAGGCACTGCTCTCTGATTCGTTCTGCGAGTTACTCGGGCTGGGTTCCTCTGAGTCATTACTACTCGAAACCTGTACAGAACACAGCATGCAGTTGAAGTTGAAATTGTGTGCACTATATGAAGTTTTGGAATTAATCGTACCTTTCCAGTTTCTTCCAGTGCTTTTGACTCAGCCGCTTCAGAGTTTATGCTGCTGGCATCTCCTGCTGCACGACTGCAAATACCAATGATTTACGGACAGAAATCAAACCAACGTTCTTTCAAATAATGATCGATTGAATTTTAACAAAAAGCACAGCAACTAACAAAAACTGGTCTTCATGAAAAAGACGGGCGATGAGTTTCTGTAGTTTTGTGTAAAATATCAGGCACCTGTGAAGTCTCGGCGACTTAACCGCAGATGAATCCTCAGCTGAAGATGCTCGTTTGTAAACCTGGAAGCAAAACATCAGCGTGACACTTGCTGCCCTCCAGGTTCCCAAACCACTACAAACGAAACAAAACTATCAACACAAAACAATGCTCTCATACCGGACAGCAGGTTGTCTATCAGCAAATACCAAAGCGAACACGAGAACGGGCAAGCGATGTACTACATGCGGACAACTGGATAATGACTAAGAAAGCAGCAGAGAAAAAAACAAGTTGACCACCTCAGAACAAGCTAAGCTGCGAAACGGATTCGTCTTCCTTCCCTTCGGTAAATGAGGTTGGCAGTACCCGCAATACTTGGTTGTGTTGCTGCCCCCAGATTCTTCACACAGCAGGCCAGACATCTGCGCGCTGAACAAAGTTTCATTGGAAATAAGATCACGTCTAAGCTTTGAAGCACACAACTAAGTCATCAAAACACTGACCACGTGACGTGAAAGCTTGACTTGCAACCAGACTTGGCACAATCCATGCATGCCCCTGATGATGACGATGACTTCTTTGAAAAGCTTTCTTCTTCGCAAATGCAGCAAGTCTGTTAATTCACGCTAGGACTTCAATCATCACGTTCATTTCCAACTAAATTTAACACTGGCTCAGCCAACAAAGCCATATTGTAACGTGCCACAAGTCAACTGTGTACATCTTTTAACGGCATTGTTGTCCACAACAGAACTCTAACAGACTTAAGCATAAACTTTTGAATATAAACTAAGGTAAAATAAGGCTTGCACTTCGCCAAGATTCGTAACGATTAAAAAGATTCATGCAATGTTTAAGAACAACATGCTTTTCTGCATAAAATTTTAATATCATTATCCCAGTTTTTGCTGCTAGGGGAAATATAACTAACGCGAGATTTGTTAATGGCACTTGTTTGACATGGGTTTACAACACCGATGTAGCAAACGGAATATCAGCTCTTCACTATGCACTATACAGCATTACACAGCACATACAGCGTTTATCAACAAACATGCTTGTTGTGAAAAATGAGAAAAACTATTTGGGGAGTCACAATCTGCGCTGTTTATACCAGAGGTGGGTGAAGCCCGGCCAGTAGGACATTTGTGGTCCACGGGGCTGAGATCGTCTCTGGACATTTCTGGAAAATGTCTCTGGTACGCTGTCGCCGCAGACCAAACGAATTTTTTGACAACACAAACTTATTTCTGGTGCATTTTGCAAACGCCGATTCCAACCAAATCTTCATTCAAAAAGTGGACACACTTAATTCTCTGTGTAGAGCATGTTGGCATGCACCTGTACATCGAGGCTGATGTTCAAGCGACAATTCTTGTGAACCAGTTACTTCGTAATGAAACGGGTTTTACTGCGTATTGCTGCCTTCAGGAATGAAAGTTTACGAGTAGAGTTGACGGCAGCGACAACTAAGCAAGAGCTAAGTTGGATGATGGCACTGCTAGTGTAATAATCACAGTAAAACCGGCAGTGAGTGCATCTGACTCTGATTAAGCAACGGCTGTATTGAAAGAAGTTTTGCTGAACAACGACAATGTAGTTGAGAGCCTGCTGCAGAACATTAACTTATGTTTCTGACAGTTTTGTGGTACAGGACTAAACACGATCTTTCAAAAGGAGTAAATTACCCTGGATCTAAAACAAGGTCATTCAATGACAGAAAGGCCAGATCTATGCTACCGATTACAGAACCCCTAACCCAGTCCAGGAAAGCGAACACGGCAATGGCCAGAGCTATGCTAAGTACAAGTAAAAGTCTTAAACATGTTGCTGCGTCATACGAATGGTCCGCAAGTAGAACAAGGTTGCCCATAGCCGACTCAACCTAACACCCATTTGAATTACAGTGCCAGGGCACTGTTCAGCTACATGTTATGTCATGCATCAATCAGTTGGTACATGAAACCTTGTCAAATCTTGCTTGTGGAATCTTTTTCAGGACAATGGGCTCCATTGTAGAAACATTGCCAAATTCCACTTCAGGTATATAAAGAGCACACACTACGTGTGCCCATCCTGTAAAGGTAGAACAGTGGTCAATCGAAGGCATGATGACGAGGGGTCTGTCATAGCCTGATGGAAACCACCATGGGAAATATTGCGCCTTAATACTTTTACACATATTTTCAGAAAGTAGGGTCTAGGCTTTTCCTAACCCTGTTCAATACTGCAAAAACGTCATGGTAGCTTTGACTAAGTCACACTCAACAATAACCCATTTGTGACATACGTCGATATCAAAATGAACAAAAGGGGTTACAATCTTAACCCATCTGACTGGAAAGTACCGCATGCAAAACTTCAGTTTTTTAGCCAATTTTTGTCTAACTGTACACAGCCACATCAGGACAGGTCGGGGATGAACATGCGCAGCAAAAACTCAGATATGTTCAGAGAAAATATTCAGGTATATACATTTCCAGACTCTGAAACAACAAAGCTTAGTCTTTGAACATCGTATCATAAACAGCAAAGTAAAAACCAGTGATTACATTGAAACCATTTTGGACGTTTTGCAAGAGCTTTTTTCATTGTCAGCAATTCCACAAACTGCATAGCACACAGCACAACAACAGTCCAACGTTGAATATCTAAACATCATATTTTTGACGAAATTAAACATTTGTGCCAGTAAATCATTGGTTTTCGCTGTTTGCAATTCCCCCATCTTAGTCAACGATTTCGCTGAGGATTTAGCAAAAGTTTATCAAAAAAAGATTTTAGCAATGAAGCCTAGTTTATGCTACAGAAAAAAAACAATCAAAAGCTACATATTTTCAAAAATTTCTACAATGCTATCCCAAAAAAAAGGAAGTTACAGAACAAAGTTTTTACATCCACAAACACAGAATGAGCTGGCTATTCCATACTCATTGCATAGTGGTGCCAGAATAAAAGTCTCATTCAAAACAATATTTCACGTTCGAAGCAGATAAGGAACACATGCAACACATGTCAGCATAAGCACCTCCAGAGTCCGTCTTCTTCAAAGCGCCATCTCTATGTGGGCAAAGCTCACATATCTGTGGTACATAAAAAATCAAAATTAGAGCTTGACCGATAAGGTTTTTTTGGGCCGATACCGATGTTTTTCAATTTTGATTGCCGATATCCAATATTTTTGTATTACTCAAGCAGTATCTATTTTGCCTCATGACGCAAAATAACCACTCCTGGAGCTATTTTGCCTTCGGCCAAACATTTTCAAACTGCAGCTGAAAGACATTACAGTGCATATTTTTCTTCAGGCCACATAAACAAAGAAAATAACTTTGCAAGTTACAATTATTTTATGAGGCAAAATATACACTCCAGTTTTGTCTTGTGAGGCAAAATATATACTCCTGGAGCTATTTTTCCACCAGCCAAACATGATTGGATGAACTGGTCACATGACAAGTTTGGACAGCATGACTGTCTAAGTTGACTGTGACATCTATAAATGGGTAAGTCTGACAGACAGTAATGTTATGCTTGTGGTGCTAGCAAGTTGTTAGCAGCTTCTTCCTTGCATTGTGTGAACTGTAGGCTAAACCTAAACCCTTGTTTCTTTACATATTGTACTTGTCATGTGACCATTACAACCAGCTGTGTTTGATTAAAAGGATAGTTTAATCCGTTGTGCCTACTGCAGTTCATAGCAATATCTAGGACTCACAGTAGTCTGTTCAAAAAATGCACAAACAGCAAACATGCGTTGCATATAAGTGGGTTTATTCCTTGTGTGTACATCTATGCCTATGCTCAGATGTCATAAGTACAAAAATGTGTGATGCATTAAAACCATCACTTCACTGCGATGAAGAAGAGTACAACATCGAATTATGTGCAAACCTGGGTCCTGCTCGCTGTGACGTACACACTTTTGATGCACGCTGCAGGCAAGACTGTCTAGCCTAGGAAGACCTTGGTTAAACAGCCAACCAACACAAAAGCACGTAACCTAGTTTGTTCGCAGACAATCATATGCTTACCGCACTAAAACCTACAAGCAAATGTTACGTCACAAAGCGTTTTGTCGGGACTGTTGCACAACGGCCTGTATGCGTGTAGGCTCTGTGCGCTGGGAATAGGACAGAGTATTTGTGTTATTCAACCACGGTCACAGACAAAGTGGCAAACTTGGGTTTCTGAATGCTCCAAGCAGAGCAACAGCGCAACACTTTTATGAGCAAATGTTGCCAATATATATCAGCGAAATTTTGCCAATACGATACATTGGCAACATCGTCATATCGGCCGATATATATCAGTGTGCCGATACATCAGAGCTCTAATCAAAATTATAAATATGCTGAGATTACCACATGTGACTCTGCCATGGAAGAATTAGGTTTGTTTACATGAAGGAGCCAGTCTCGTATTTGAATGACCTGCCAGGCCTGCACCGAGATTAATTCATACCACTCTCTAGTCTCTACAGTATTCTTTCAGCAGTATGATGATTTTATGGTATGTAATGTTTTCACTCAAAGGCTCTGACAATTTTGGTGGGGTTGAACTGTTATCAGTTGTTTGCACTAGGCACGCAAATTGTTAGTGTAGTAAGCTGTGTGGGTCAGGTTGTGAATAGTTAGACTTGGGCCAAATTAGGGCAAATTTGTTGAAAATGCTCCTTCACGGCCTACTGCAATGGTCTACAAAATCACAATTATGAGAACTTGATCAGATGGAAGCCATAAGAAAGAAAAGCTTCCTTTACTTAATGTTTTCGCATCAAGCAAATACTCCATACCCCAAAAGAAACAAGCACAAATGGGTAGAATGCAAACACCATCAAACCCACCACGTATCTTGTTGAGCACTTTGGTATCCTATAATAAAAAAATTTGATGCACCATAGGTACAGAACAGCAAATTATAAAGTATGGCTTTGCCATAACATCATTTTTTTCATAAAACATTCAGTTTTGTTCTGGTTACAGCACACCAAATGTGGCAACCATAAAAAGTCACAATTGACTGTACAAACCAGGCCTGCACAACATACAGCCCGCATAAGCTTTCTCAATTGTAGAAATTGTTGCAAAAGCTTGACTTCAAATAAGTAAGTGATGTTCTAGAATTCCTTCCATACTACAACAAAATGAAGTAGACTTTTGCAGCCTTTGGTAAATTTACATTGATAGTTTGGTGGTGTGGTCCACCCTCCTCACGGTGCCACTGGAAACTGCACCTACACTACAGAAGATGCTGAGCTGAATGCGGCCCTACTGGCGCCAGGCTATCGTGACAAGCTGGTCAGGAAAATTATTTTCTGTCACAAACTTCATGGAGTTGAACGCCACAGATGTTAGCAATAAAGCTAGGGCGTCCCCTGTAAGTGACGCGCGTTGGCGTCACCGTCTAGCGTAAAAAATGAGCAAGGGTTACAGACTAATGGGCCAAGTCAGCTAAAGAAGCAAGCACACTCAAATCCTCTTAAAATACAATTGGCCACACTCAACATTGGAACCTTAACTGGCCGAAGCCGAGAACTGGCAGATCTTCTTGACAGAAGACACGTTGATGTCGCCTACATACAAGAGACACACTGGAAAGGCCAAAAATCCCAAAACATTGGAGATGGATACAAACTATCTACAACGGCACTACCACAAACAAGAATGGAGTAGGTATTGCTGTCAACACAAATCTGAGGAAAAACATTGTGGAAGTACACCAGTTTACAGACAGACTCATGTCTGTTCGAATTGAAGTTGGAAACATAGCTATCCATACATTCTCCGCATATGCCCCTCAGGTTGCACTGACACTGAAAAGGAGGAGTTTTGGCAAGAACTTTACGAGCAATTAGCAGCATGCCATAGAGATGGTTACCCATGCTATGGCGACCACAGATTTGGTGTACGAAACGACAACAGAGTACGAATACTGGACTGTGCAGAAGGAAATGACTTGATCATAGGCAATACTTTCTTCAATAAGAGACATAGTCATCTCATTATGTACTACAATGGTAGATGTACCACCAAAATAGACTTTGTCTTGACCTGACTTCCGTTCTGTCTGCGACGCGAAAGTCATTCCATCAGACGATCTTGCCCCACAACACAAATTGCTTGTTGCAGACTTGCGACTAAGTCAACAAAAGCCGCAAGTCAAAAAATCTGGTCCAGAACAACTCAAATGGTGGAAATTGACTTCGCACAAACAGGATTTTCTTAACCAGTTTGAGTTCCCTGCTCTAGGTGATCCATCTGTTGACACCATATAGGAAAAACTTTGCAACAACATCACAACGGCAGCACAATCAAGCCTTGGCACCATAAAGCCAGGCCGACGGAGAATAGACAAACAAACATGGTTTTGGACTGATGAAGCACAAGACAAAGTACGTAAGAAGAAGGCAGCATACAAGAAATGGTTTGCACAGAAGATAACTGGTTGCAATGTAAACAAACGAAGAAGGAAGCAAAGCAAGCCGTTGCAAAATAATGCAAGGCACACCATAATCAATTATATGAACAACTGCACTCAAAGTAATCTACAGATTGGTCAAGTCATGTAACAAGGACTCGCAAGATATTGAACACTACACCTGCGTTAAGAATGCAGAAGGACATAAGCTAATACAACATGAGGACGTCCAGAAAAGATGGCAACAACACTTCACAGATATTGGTAATGTAGAATTCCCTCATCCTCCAATTATAACAGGCCCAATCTCCCAAATAACCGAAACTGAAGTCGGCAGGACAATAAAGAATGGAAAATCCCAGGACCCAATGATATCCCAGCTGAGTTCTGGAAAATGACGGAACTCCATCCCACCTCGACCACTTGGTTAACATCATTCCTTAACTTGATCGTCGACACAGGAAAAGTACCAAGCAGCTGGTCCTCAAGCACAACTACCCCGATCTTCAAGAATAAAGGAGACCCAGCAGTCTGTTCTAACTACCGACCCATCTGATTGTTATCACACACAATGAAGATTTTTGAAAGAATTATTGACAAACATCTACGTAGCATAATCACATTGAGCACCAACCAATGTGGATTCGTGAAGGGTTGTGGCACCATCGATGCAATTCATGCAGCTCGGTTACTACTCGAAAAACATCATGAGAAAGGAAAGCACTGCACATTGCCTTCCTGGATCTTGAGAAAGCTTTTGACCATGTACCACACCAGCTAATCTGGTATGCACTACGAGAACATCAAGTGCCAGTACAGATGATAAACTGGATTAAAATGCTATATATCAACACCAACAGCCATGTTCGCTGCCCTGCTGGCACATCAGACAACTTTCCAATAAGTGTAGGGGTACATCAAAGCTCTGTCCTATCTCCTTTCCTCTTCGTTGTCGTCATGGACACCATAACACGTCACCTTAAACAATCTATCCCAAGGACATTTCTCTATGCTGATGATGTTATGCTTGCCGACACCGCAAGAGAAAGTCTACAAGAACAGGTCCTACTCTGGAAAAGCCACCTCAGCCAATGCGGCTTGTTCCTGAGCGTTAAACGAAATCGAATATTTAGAAACCAACCCAACCATGTACACCACTGAAGTGGATGGAAGCAAACTGAATAAAACCAATTGCTTCAGATATCTGGGATCACGACTGAGCAGCAATGGTGGAATGGAAAATGAAATAAAAGAAAGAATAAAGGCATTGTGGATGAGATGGAAGTAACTGGCGTCCTCTGCGATAAAAGAATGTCGATCTGCCTAAAGTCACTAATTTACAAGAATATTGTGCAGCCAGTTGCCCTATATGGTGCTGAATGCTGGCCAACAACTAAAACCGCAGAAGAAAAGTTACATGTGATGGAAATGAGAATGTTGCAACGGACCCTTGGTTTTACCCAGTTGGACCGAATCAGGAACACATCAACAAGACAACAACTGGGAACTACAGCCATTACAGAGAAAATGCAGGAACAAATTACGGTGGTACGGACATGTACTGCGCGCGAACCCGTCCACAGTTGCCAGCTTGGCCTATAACTTGTACGTGGATGGACGCTGGCCACAAGGAAGACCAAAACAAATATGGCAGGACAATAAATAATGACCCCAGGAAAACTGGATTACAACCAACTGATGCTAACAACAGACAATTACAGCAATCATGCTCCAAACAAGCGGACCCCGCACCAGCGGGACAAACGCCAAGATGAAGAAGTTTGGCCCTTCAAGCTTTCTGAGCTGTGCAGGCCTGGTACAAACCATGAGTTTTTAACAAAATGATAATGTAACATTTGAAACTATAGCAATGAAAACATTTTACTAGACTTCTGTCAGAAATTACCACTTTCACAAAACCTCAAAAACAAATTGTTAACAAATGTAATGTTGAACTCTCATTTAAGCAAAGTAGACCTGGCCCACTTTCAATCAACACTTTAAATATATATAACAACAAAACTTACTACTTTTTCTTCCCCATTTTTTAATTCACACTTTCTGCAAAACCATGGGCCAGAAGGGACATCTACAATGCCATAACATGCTGAAACAAGAAGTTTTTGTTAATGTGAAAGCATAACTCAAAAGTGATCATAACCATTGTTACTAGCCAAGATTGATTGAACCAGTTTGCTCAGAAAAGCAACAATAATATATGAAATGAACTGTATTGGAGACATAAAGAATCAGGGTCAGAGTTTCAAGTAATCTACAGCAAACAAGTATTGTTGCATATTGATTTGAAAATGAACTGAATAAATTAAAGTAAAGGCAAACTGTATGAAAATATCTTAACAACAAAATTAATTATATATATATAACCTTCTACAGCAGGGGTGGCCAACCGAGCCACATGTGGCTCTTTGCCTGATTTCATGCGACTCCTATGTAATTACCAGAAGTCCTGCAAAATAACCTGCAAGACAATAAATAGCTTGTGATGTTCTGTCATTGTCATGTTGGTGTGTGATATTTACAATAAATCTACCTGAGGAAAGATATGTGTGTGAGTGAAGAAGAGACGAGGTGATGTTCATGTTTGCCCATGTGTACAATGTGGCTCTTTGTGGTAACACAGTAACAAATGTGACTCTTGGTCTCTGACTGGTTGGCCACCATTGCCCTAGGAAATTAATTAATTATCAGTTTTTTGGCCATAACTTGCTAAGCACAAATGCTAGAAGCCCAATCAAGGGCTCTGAAGATTAAGAAATAATTTCATCTTTGTTTTGGGGTCCAGGGCTCAATGATGTCATCCAAAAAACTTTAATCCTGCCCCACTTATGACGTCACCCACAAAAAGTTCAAATCCAAAACTTCCCAATTTTTTTAATTGAAACTACAAGACTTTTCACATCTTTAGAGGGTTTGAATAGCTCTCCAGCTCAATCAGCTGCCAAGTTACAGCTGAACATGTTGGCACCTGCTGGTGCCCAAATTTTGCACATGCAGGACTTAAGGATTAAATACAAACAGTATTAAAACACCGCCATGACAAAGTATTTCTTTATATTATTTATGCATATCATCAAAAATTAGGTTCAAGACCTCTTGCTTGAAGTTTCATAAATGTTTTTCAACTGACACATTTCCAGCTCAAAAATCATTATTTTTCTGTTCATCTCATCTTGCAACAGATTAAAGAGACACTAAATGCTATATTTATCATGACATTATAAAACTAAAAAAGCCTGAACAGCATAGATATATTAACAGCAGCAAATTGAAAAACTAACTCCATGTCAAAGTTACCTCCACAAAATTCAGTGAAAAAGTACCTCCACAAAATTAATGAAGAAGTACCTCCACAAAATTAATGAAAAAGTACCTCCACAAAATTCAATGTTCAGGGAACCACAACAAATCTTGTACGGGATTGATTGACTACAGATGTAGAAAGGGACTTCCTAATCTCCAGTCACATGAGATTCATTGCTAATGAGTAATAGTCACTGGAAAACTTGAGTCTGTCAATTGTACAATGACTGCTCAACCACAAGAAAACAATGACAAATACAAAAAAAAAACTTAGTTAGCTGAATCAAAATGAAGCACAAAGTGTCTTGATTCCTGGAAACAAAAAATTTCTCATGCTCACTTTTTCTTTTATATAGGAAAATAACCTACCCATTTCTACTACAGCAGAACCAGAAAATCTTGGATAAGTAAAAAGGTGAAACCTTAAAAAAGATATGTTTGGTGATTTGCTACATAAACCATTCCGACTCTTATAAAGAACCATGCTCTAAATTCAATGGCATTGTCATTACACTAACTCAAAATGGATTCAGTAGTTGTGAAGCAAATAAACTTTTTCTAAGAATCTGCTAAAACATATTTTTGCTCCTGTAAGAAATCTGCTGGATGAAAGAGCTCAACGCTTAACAACAGTGTTTTTAGCACATACTTCAAAGTGTATGTGCAAACATGGTTACGTAGTAAAACACTCACCAAGAACTATTAATAAGTCAAACTAATTGTTCTCATTACAGGTATGACTGGCATGCCTCTATTCACAAAAATAAATGTTGTTTTGCTTCAGACCTGACGTGATTGTTTCATTTCTGTTCTTACTTTTTAGCAGCTTTGACATGGAGTTACTTTTTCAATCAATCCATCGATCATACAGTATATATATATATATAACAGATATTTTTGCCATTTACAATTACACATCCACAAAAACCAACTTTATGGAAAAACTACTTTGACTTATGAAACAATTCATTTTATGAACAAATTTACTTCTAAAAAACATGGAAGATTTTCTTTACCTTGGTGAACAGCAATGCAGCAACCCTGGCCATCACAATACACAAGTGGATTTTCAGTCCAGCCACGTTCATCTAAGCAAACACAGCAACCCCCAAGCATAGGTTTATCCATCTTTTGCTACTAAATTTTACATTTAATATGGAAACAAAAAAGAACATATAATGTCTTTCAACAAAGGAAAAAGTCAAAAGTGCTGAACAATCACCACCAGGTAATACATGATGTATGTAGGACAGACAAATGTACATGCTACTGACTTTGTGTAAGGTGAATACAGCACTCCATTAACATAACCTATAGCTTTAGGTGGTGGTGATAGATCAGTGGTAGATTGTCTGTCTCTCAATATGTAATTGGGTGCTTGTTCCACAGCCAGAGTTTGTAACAGCATTTCTTAGGCAAGAGCATCAACCTCAACAAGAAGCACTATCCAGGCTCAGGCTGGTCACCAATCACATCACACAAAATCTACATGTTTGATGTTCTCAAAAACAATTCAACACATTTATAAAAAAACAATGGCCAGACATGTTAAGAAAACTGCAATATATATACTGAACATGCCATAACCAACTGACACAATCAAACTGCAGTGATAAAAAGACATAAATTTGACCCATGATGCAGTCTGCTTAATCATTGCATCTGTGACATTTACTTTACATGGAAATTTGACAAAATGCAATAAAAAGCTTCAGGCAAAGGTTGTGATACAGGTATGTGAGGAGCTACTGCGTTAACCTAACATGACTAAGAACAAACCACATACTGTTAAAAACATGACAGGCACCTATATGCAAGATGGCTCTCAAACATTAGTATTTAGGCCCCTGATAAATGTCTTTGATTAATACAACAGTTGCCTAAAACTTCATTTTGAATTGGTTGAAAAAGTAGGGTGACCTTTAAGCTTATCTAAATTTGGCTTTTTCTACCATCATCACAACCAAAAAAAAAACTCTGCAGCTTCTAAAGCATTCCTGATCTTGGTTTATCTGTACATAACAAGTGAACTGCAAAGTTCTAAAGCCAAAAATGTTTACAAAAATATTTGGACCTGTGCTGGTAAAACTGCTTGCCCCTATAAATGCAGACTGTCTTATAAATGTTTATCCCAGCAAAACTTGTCACATCAATAAAAGTTTTGAGAATCATTGTTAAAAAAATTATAATTAAACAAAATTTTGAAAACAGAATTCTCAGTCTGAGATTTGAACACACAGAAACCTTCTTAGGCCTCTTGCGTTTACCTTACTGACATTACCTTGTTATTGGGTTTTGACACATATGTCATATCAATCATAACCCCACTTTGTTAACAATTGGCTGAACTTGATAACTTCATAATAATACATGTTTTGGATTTAAACTATACAGCTTGTGGCCACACAATAATTGGACTTATACTCTCTACAAAATACAATAATTCTGCTAAAAAACAAATTAAATCTTGCCAGAGCATCATGAGATACATAAACAACAAGTTTGGCTATTGATAAACAGATTGGTAAATGATGGGCAAATAAACATGTCAATAAATAACAGGCAATTTAGACTTTCTACTATGAGCACTGCACAATTGAGAGTTTAGTCAGACAATGCAGAAAGCATTCCATACAAGTTTTGCAACAGAAAGATCGATTTTGCTCTAAACTAGTAACCCATGTAACCAGGTTTTTTTTAAAGGAAAATGTTAGGTACCCGATTTATCTGATTGTAGGGACCCAATTTTCTTTGATTCTAGGGACCCGATGATAATTTTCTCTGATTCTAGGAACCCAATTTTTAATTCTAGGGATCCGAATCAGGTCCCTAAAACACCTTAAAAAAACCTGCATGTAACTAACAATCACTGAAACTATTTTCAACCCTCTAAGTATCTCACCTACAAATTGGTTTGCAATTAGACAACATCTAAGATGCAACACAAAAACACCTTTTTATATATGAAATACTCTGTAAAATTTTGTTAAATGTGAAATACTCAGAAATTATATACTCTGTGCTTTTTCCATCATGTCATCACATGGAGATTTGAGGTTGAGCCATAGAAACCAAATTGGCTCCAGACTGTTTTGTCATGCAGATACTCAGAATGCATGTAACAGTGTGGCAGTCATACTAATCACATCAGTAATCGGCAGCATTGTTGGCCAAATAGTCTTGGCGACCAAGACTGGAGATCTGTTTTGAGCGCACAGCATCTAGTTTGGGGCAATCAGTAATACGATGTCCTAGACCACCACAATAAGAACATCCTCGCTCTCCTCCAAGTTCCACAAATGAGTCCATAGCTGGTCCTAGCTCATCCAATATTGGTGGAATTTCTTGACTGGCCTCTACCAACAGCGCTTTTAAGTCTAGCAGCACTGACTGTTCACACGATTTATTAATGAATGTAGTGGCCAATCCAGCATTGCCAGATCGACCCGTACGACCAATTCTGTGGACATAATTTTCAATATCGTCAGGCATATCATAGTTTATCACATGCTTCACCTCTTCAAAATCTAAACCTTTAGAAGCAATGTCAGTTGCTACCAAGACATCTTTTTCATGTCTCCTGTACATGTCAACAGCTCTACTACGTTCATCTTGGTCTTTTCCACCATGAATTGCAACTGCTTCAACACCTTTGAGCAACAAATATTCGTGGATGTCATCTACATCTTTTTTCTTTTGTGTAAAAATTAATACTGGCGGTGCAGTTTTCTGCAAACAATCTAATAAACGAACAACCTTGGCCTCATCTTTCACATATTCAATATCTTGCTTCACAGTCAAGCTTGCTGCACCAGCACGTCCTACATTCACAGTCACTGGACACACTAGAGCAGAACGAGCAAAATTTTGTATTTTTTTTGGCATGGTTGCACTGAACAAAAGAGTCTGACGTTGACCTTTGAAAAATGAAAATATAGTTCTCACATCTTCCTCAAACCCCATATCAATCATACGATCAGCTTCATCTAAACACAAATACCTGCACACATCTAAGTTCATCATTTTCTTTTGTAGCATGTCCATTAGACGACCAGGGGTTGCAATCAATGCATGGCAACCCTTCCAAAGGACATTTAATGTGTCACGAGCAGGTAAACCTCCAATGCAAAGAGCAAAACGCAGTGATGGATATCCTGCAGCCTCTAAGTGGCTACTATAGTAGCACATCACTTGATGAATTTGTCTTGCCAATTCTCTAGAAGGACAAACAATTAACCCGTAAGGACCTTCTGATTTTACAAATGGCAACTCCTTCTCTTGTTCCAAGCAAAACATTATCAGAGGTAACACAAACACTAGTGTTTTGCCACTGCCTGTAAATGCAATTCCAATCATATCTCGTCCACTAAGTACAACAGGAATACCTTGTGTCTGTATGGGTGAAGGCTTTTTTATCTTTTTTTTCTTCAGAGCATGAAGAATGCAGGAAGGGAATTTCATATCTCTAAAAGACCTAATGGGTGGAGGAACATCATCTCCTTCAACATCAATTCTCATATGAAATCGGATCTTGTCATTTAAATGTTGTGGTCGGTTGCGAATAAATGAAGGAGGAGACCATCCCGTACTGAGAGGCTTATCATATGTTATGCCTTGTGCCAAATCTTGTACAGACTGCAATGCACGTGCTTCAGAAACTGATTCCAGAATACGTTGTTCTTCCTTGAGCTGAATGTCTTTTGCAGTTTCTTTAACAACTTCAGCTTGCTTTTTCAAAGTTCCATGTTGATCCAACAAACTCAATCCAGAGTTTACACCTGATACGGCCTTGGTTTGTGATATTACATCAACATCTGACATCACTTGCTTAGGAGAATGAGTAGGACTTTCATCATTGTCTTTCAAAATTTTTTCAGTTCTTAGCAGGCCCTGATGCTTTAGAACCTTATTAACTTTTAAAACTTGTTCTTTACGTCGTTGTTTCAGAGGAACATATGGAACATAATCTTCATCATTACTCTCACTGCTTGAATTTTCTTCTTTTCTTCTGTAAGTTGAAGACATTGTGGCAAATTTTTTAATGTTTTACTTAACAATTGCGAAGATATAATAAAAACTGAAAATCTGCAAAAAATCTGTAATTACTCCTTAAAATCTTTCACAATAACAAGACCAAGCTGAAACCACTATTAACAACATGGACATGCAAATAAAATAAACAAAACATATATAATTAACAAAAACCTTTCATAAGCACAATAACATTTTTACTCAGCCTACCTAAAGGTATGTACGAAATATTGTTTGAATGTTGCATTATTTCAAACTACCAGGCAATATATTATAGCTTTCACTTGAAAGAAGAGACTCATCCAATACAGAGAGCAACTGCAAGTAGACCTGGTTCATTGACAAATGACCAGCAACAATGTAGACTACAAATGAATTGCATACTGAGAAATTTTCTTTAATAATCTCATGATACTGTGCAATGCACAAGCCAACACAATTTTGGTGCTCTAGATTTCAGAGCTGATTTAGACAGAATTTGGGTGCTGATTGCGAAAATCATACTCAATGTCCATTCGAAATGACTATTTCACCAGAAAACGGTTATGCAAGTGTGATTTTCACATTACGGAAACTGGAAAAAAACGCAAGTGTGATTTTTAAACTAGGGGCAGCGGAAAACGGTTCTTGAAGAAGGAAAATAAAACTTTGGTGACCGGACAATCGTCATTGAAGTGTGAGAATGCAACTACGGGAGCCTGTGTCAAGCAAAATTTCTGACATCACGCCATATACACATCCAGAAGGAAATATTCTTCTTATCAAATACATTGAGAAAACTGATGATTAGGGCTTAGGGTTTTGTGTTTAGGTATGTTGGGTTAGGTTGTGGTTAGGTTAGAAATAGAAAAATAATTGAGGTCTAAGACAGTTTTTTTTTAAGGAAAATGTTAGGTACCCAGTATGGGCCTATAGGGACCCAATTTCTCTGATTCTAAGGACCTGATTTTTTCTGATTCTAGGAACCTGATGATAATTTTCACTGATTCTAGGGACCCACCTTAAAAAAAACCTGGTCTAAGACAAAGTCCAACTTTTTTCAGTGGTTGTAGTTATTCTCATACTGCAGCTTGTTGTGGGCATCTGACATCTAATTAAAAAGTTTTAATTTGTACAACGCACATCAAAAAAATAATCACCAACCTTTATTCCTTTACTCTAAGAAGCAAAATAACTGACAAACAACAATAAGTCAGAAATTTCGTTTGACACTGAATAATAGCTTCAATAAATTTGAATATTATCTGACAGGCTAATTGTTAGATTAACATTCTGGTTGTATTCTCTTTCTTTAGGGTTGTATTCTCTTTCTGGTTGTATTCTCTTTTTTAATTGGCACAGTGAAAATTTAATGCAAGCTGATCAATATGAAAAGGAAGTGGCTACGGAATCACCTATGGATCTTCTTGTTTCAAAACTAATTCGACCATCCTGCTTCATATGACGTGGTTCGAATAAGCTGTCAGTTTGTCATTCAACCGGTGTCGATCTGGCAGCGCCTATGGGATAGGTTCCAAGTCTACCTTGTCAATGGTTCAGGGTTCACCTCTTGACTTGGCGCCTTACATTTTCATAATGACTGCTTAATAGATGTTTCAATTCATTCATGGGACCACTTTTTTCTTTTCTTTTTTCAAAACTTCACCAACTTTTACTTTAGGGCTTAGGGTTAGGTAACTAAGCTTAGGTTAAGGTTAGCTTGGGGTTAGGTTAGCATTAGGTTAGTGCTAGCTTAACTTAGCGTTAGGTTAAGGCTATGATTAAGGTTGCACTTAGGGTTAGGTTTACCTTTTATGTTTACTATGTTTTTGCAAAACCTACTTCGTTCTCCTCGTGCATTACTGTCACGTTAAAAAGGGTGGCAGACTGAGGGCTTTGGTCAGGCTGGCACAGACTCATTAATGCTAAACTGCTGTATCACACGAATATTTTTATATTTTGTGGATACGTCAGTTGCTGTCAAGTTTTACCTTTTTTCTCTCTTTTGTTTTAACCGGTATTCACCATTTACTATTTTTAGTGAAATGCACAAGATAACGCTGCATTGAAGCCTACATTTACAATGCAACAAGTCAGCAGCAATGCAGCTTTACCTAAGCCAGCAAAAATGCAGTGTACTTTAGGCTATTCCAAAACATGCCAGTATGAGTATCATCTTGCAAATTCACAATTAAATTAATTTATTGTTTATGACCAGACACAAAGTCCATAGTATAAACACACACACTCTACAGAACGCAGGTCGATAAAAACAAACAAAACAGAAGTGACTACGGATACGCCTGTCCTGATGCAGCTCAAATAAAACGGTCAGTTTATCAGATAAACGGCGTGCTGCTCATGGCGTAGCGGGGACACCTGTAAATACCATAATATCACTAAGATCTTAGTGATCTTAACAATCTTTTTAGTGATCTTAGCGATCGTAGCAATCTTAGTCACTGATCTTAGAGACCTTAGTGATATTGTGGTATTTACAGATGTCCGCGTAACGGTTATGTTTCGGCTGCTACACCAATGGTTTTCGGTTCGCCTTTCACCCTGCTCACTTTGAGACTTTCCTTTTGTTTTTTTTCTTTACTTTTTTTCAGCATTAGGTGTTACGTTTACTTTAGGGGTTAGGTTTAGGTTAGGGTTATGTTAAGGCTACGGTTATGGTTAGGTTTAGGGTTTTTCTTTTACGTTTAGTTCCTTTCTACCAAGCCTACTGCACTCTCGTCGTGTGTTACTCTTAGCAAGTGACTAGACATACGCCTGTCCTGACGCAATTCAAATAAAAGGGTCAGTTTGTCAGTCAAACTGCGTGGATCGTATAGTGTAATGGTTAGGCGCTACGCCTTCTACGGCTAAGATTTTAGCTTCGAATCTCACCTTGCCGACTTTCATTTTGTTTTTTTTCTCTACTTTTTTTCAGGCTTACGTTTTATGTTTACGGATTAGTGTTAGGTTGGGAATAGGATATCGTTACGTTAGGGTTAGCTTTTTTAAGGTGAGGTTAGGTTAGGGGTCTAGTGTACAATTCGCCATCCCCAACTTCCCTTGATGAGGTCATCGGTGGAAGTTGGGTGGTGAGAGAAGGTCGCGCACCAAATTTGGTGATGACGTCATTACCACGTCATGAGATACAGCTTGTCAAAGTTGACTGCCTATACGTATCCAAGGGAATTCATTTCGGCTTGCTTATACGGCGTACCACAGTTAACATAAACGTTAAATATCCAGGCAAGCAGAACCTTTTTCAAATAAATAGTGAATTAAAAATCATCTCTAGGATGTTTGTTCAATGGATCGTGGTGCCTAATTTAGAGCTGCAGATTGCTTATGCGGAATACTGCCTAGCATAGGTGACCACGGATCCGGAGTCGATTCCAGCAGGATTCTGCACTTGTTTTTGGAACGGAGTCAAACATTGCTGAAAAACCGGAACCGGAGTCCCTATTATTTTTGGCAGTAATAGGAGTCTGCACGGTCTTTACAAACGTCATTGCTTCAGTACAAAATAAATATTGCTGAATTCCAGTTGCATTGATGGTTGCCGGAGACTGACAAAGAGTCGGATTCTCAGATTTATAAAATTTCGAACCCAGGTCCGGCTTCAAAAACTTTGGAACAGGAGCAGAGTCTGAAAATGTGATTCCGGCCACCTCAGCTGCCTAGTTGGCTACTCAGCTTGGTTTGCAGTTGGTGTGATTCCGCTGTACTGTTGGCCAGCACCAACAACTGCCAGCCGTGTAGAGACAAGTCTAATTGAACAGCAAGAGGGAGATGTGAGGCCGACATGTGTAGCTTATGCAAATGAAGCATTTGTTTGAGTGGCCAATTTGCAAAAAAATGTAATAAATGTACACATTTGTTTACGATGTTTCTTTGAACTGTTTAACGAACCTTTGTTGTACTTGGAAACTTGGATGATTTTGAACCGTGATTTGCTTCCATTATAGCAGTTTTGATGATTGCAATCCATTGGGCAGAATGGAAGAGATGAACTTTTTGAAAATCATCATGTGTGCTTTTAAACAAAGGTAATAGCAGAATTAGGCATACCATACGTCCCGTTTTAGCCAGGACAGGTTTTGAGGGCTTTGTCCCGGCGTCCCAGTCAGTCAACCAAAATGTCCCGGTTAGACATTCAGTCATAGTCCCACACAGTGGTGGAGTGAGGCTAAGTGCCGCCCGGGGCCGGCCAATAAAGTGCCGCCATTTCCACACCTCAAATTTGCTTACAACAATTTAAAATGTATAAAGATCAACGTTAACTCTGTCAAAATTTGCACGGGGCCCTCTTAATGTCCGGGAACTATTTAGATGAAATAGGTGAAATAGGCTTAACCCTTTGAGTCGTGCACCCGCCAAAATTTTGGCGCGAGTTTGCAAATTGCAATGCGCTAATTTGCCACGCGACGGAACTAGAGAGCTATCCAAACCATCCTCGGATTCAGCAAGTCTTCTGCTTGAAATCGAAAAAAGCGGTTTTCGTTTTGCGGTTCGCTGGGGGTACCGCTGCAAGTGGGGATGTTTTGCTTTTTTTTGGCCACTTTCACCTGGCCCTGGACCTCAATCCATTGGGCAATTATTTTGGCTTAAAATTTTTTTGGAAACTAGGCCAAAATCCGCATCTTTATAGATTCAAAAAAAAATTCATTATTCCTAACACCTACTGATGCATATGAAATCCAACTTCTCATCAAAAACCTTAAAATGAAATCTAATAGCTCTCCCAATGACATTCCATCCAAATTTTTGAAAATAGCTAGTTGCATTGTGTCAGAATGGTTGTCC